>Ga0118677_10002636_pt1 | contig 35666 bp, 32 predicted proteins | sample AliMusrvi5mmetaG_FD_86154 | JGI IMG/M metagenome (GOLD analysis project Ga0118677, IMG submission 86154)
GTTTTTTTCATGGTGCTGGTTGGTTCGAAACCTTCATTTCAAACAGGCGGCGCGAAAGCGCAGCCCTGTCAACCAGCACTACTTCATTTTTTAAATTCTAACGGAAAAAAATTCCCTTCCGAATATATAACCGAGAAGTATTATTGGGTGGAACCTGTTACATTGAATGCCGATACGCCTCAGGTGAAAGCAATGTTAAGCAATAATAATCTGCGCGACCGACTTGATTTAGATTTTTCTGCAAAATCCCTTGAAGGGATGATTGCTGGCGCGAACGTGAAGTTACCTGCTTTTAATGAACATGAATCTGAGGATGCGCCGAAATATAACGAAGCCGACTCTCCTATCAGTTTTATTGACTCAAATCGGTGCGAGATAGTTATGCCGAAAAAGGAAAAGAACGCTGCTGTTGACATACCGCCCACTCCCAAATCCCCTATAAATTCCATTGATACGACAAGATATCCCCGTGATGTTGTGGCCGCGCGGAAAATATCGGAGTCGACCAGCCAGGGCACATTCTCCGTGCCAGCTGGCGCAACATTGCGGTTATTATCTGTGAGTGGGAAAGCGGGAATGGCCGAATATGGTGGCCGCAAGATCATTGTGCAACTGTCAGATGTCAAGGAGGTTGGCGAAGAACCTACGGTAACATCCACTCCTGCGCCGGAAGTGCCTAAATTTGGTCATTTGGTGCTTTATGTGACTATCCCTGGCGGCATATTCTACAATTATAAGGCTTTTCTCATTCCTTCTGATATTGTAGAATTCTCACATAAACTTACTACTTATGAAAAACTTAACCGTGAGGATCCTCAGCAACGCCGTTGTTTTGAGTATTCCTACGATGGTTCATCTGGTGGACCATTACACTTCAATCAAGTTCCTGTAGGTAATTATAAATGCCTTATCATTATGGATAATACCACATTCAATGATACACAAATCCCCGTGATGTTGGCAGTTCTCAAGCCTTTTTTTGATGAAGGTTCCTCCCGTACCTCTGCAAAAATAGTCGGACAGGTTGCGGTTACAATAATCCCAGATAAGACTGTCAAGACATCATGCGGCGTGCCAGCGGTTATGAGGTATGGCAAAGAGTAAGAGCAGAAAAGTGCTGACTTGTTAGATGGGGGCGAAATACCCCCCCCCCGCACGCGTGGGAAGCTGGGATTACCTGTCAGCCAAGCGCGCAAAAAGGTTTTAAAACCCAGAATGGGTTATCTTCCTCGGCGAGCGAGCGAAACAAGAAATGGAGATGAGGCACGAATGGAATGGATTGGTTCGCTCGGTGGCCGATCTGGGTGGGGCGTGAAGAGTCTCGCATCCTCGGAAGAATGAGAAGCTGCGAGTCTCTGAGGGCAGGGGCCGGACGGGATCTAGCGAACGATCCCGCCTTAGTTATTCAGCCTGACAAGGCCAAGAGTAGCCCGCGAAACGAAGCACTTGGCGAGAATGGGCCAGATAAATAGCTCGTCGGAGCCAAGTCGTGAATAACTTTCGTGAAAAACGAAGTAATTACCAACCAATCACAATATCTTTTTGTTCGTAGGGAACCTGGGCAAGGCGATTTTTGTCGGCCTGGTTCCTTCTTTCTTGTTCTACGGCCGCCCTGAGAGCCTGCAATCCGTCAATTACCATGCCCCCCTCCATTTTTCTGAAAGAAGATTGAATTTCCCCAAAGGGGCCTGTGCTGACTGCAGCAATTGCCATCCACTCCCATGGGCATTCTGTTTTTTGGAGTTCAACGGCTCCCTCGAAGATCTGCCATAGCGGCTGCAAGTCGCGTGATTGCCAGCATTGCTGAATTCCATTCTCGGAGTAAAACAACCGCCATTCTCCAGACGGGTTGGTCTGCGACCTCTCCAGCGCGTTTCTTATTTCCGCCGTGTTCAGCATTGCATGATGCTACGCGGATCAACTACCCTTTGGCAATGGAAGAGGATCTTGCGCGGCAGCTCATCGGCTGGAAAAACGCAAAACCTGAATGGTCGGGGAATTACGATTTTTTTCAGGCGGGCGGAAAATTCGACGGCGAGTTGACACCTGACCTGTTGTTTTCCCCTCTCGATCTGCCCCCCATCCTGACGGCAGAGGAGACGGTAAGCCTTGTTTTCCGCTCTACAACCCTGCTGGAAAGGCTTTGTGAGGCGGATTGGCTGGTTGCCCTGCCTGGCTATGATGACGAGCCATATTTCGCCAGCAAAGCGGTTTATATGGCATTGGGCAGGCTCCGCAACGGGGAGAAACCGCCTCGGTCGGCGAGTGAAGCGGCCCCATTACCTGGGGAGCCTGAAATTGGGCAACTCGCCAAATGGCGCCACATGAAAGTTGGCAAGGCCGCTGAACTGCTGGGCATATCCCCTCGGACTCTTTCCGATTATGCCGACAGGGGGCTGGTGCCATTCCTGCCCATCGGGAAACATCGCCTTTTCAACCTCGATGAGGTAATTGCCCACCTGAAAGCCTCTGCGCCGAAAGCCGGAATTACAGAGGGTGATATTGCCGCTGTGCTCCGCTAGCGTTTTTTAAAAGTCATTTCTTGAGCTTATCTTCCACAATTGTCTCTGCGCGCAGGTAATTAATTCATATTTCAACAATATCTGTGTTTGGACTCCTCGTTATCTGGATTGACTACCACCCAAAGTCACCTGCAAGAAAAAAATATGCACTTGACGCTCGCTTATGGCAACATATATATCCTTGCCTCCGAACAGTTACCTGCTTATTTATGAAAATGAAGATAATTGGTGCCTTGTGCTTTTGTACGATATTCCTTTCCGCCTGCGAAAAGAAATCTGAATCCGCAGATATAGCTGAATTGAAAGCCAAAATTGCAGCACTCGAAAAAGAAAAAACGACAGCAATCTCAAATCCCATTGTTAAGCCTACTTCAACGCCTGCCTCTGAAACGGCCACCGTAAAAGGTCAGGTTTTCATTGTTACAAAAGGCGGAACAAACTACAAACTTGGTCTTGTCGAAGTTGGACTATGTGATTTGGAGCAAGCCAAAAAACATTTTGGAACATACTATGATAAAATGGCGGAGAAGTTGAAGGAACGCACCAAAGAGTTTGACGAATTATATTCAACCTTTGCTCCAGATATTCAGCAATATTTAGAACTTGAGACAATTTACAACAAGGAGCAAGAAGAACTAATGACTCGTTTACGGAAAGCGAAAAATGCTTTACAAAATTTAAGTATTTTAAACTCCAACTCCTATAATAATCCAGATGTGGAATTTACAGAAGAACGCAGCGACAAGTATGAAACCTTGGCCCATGATGATCCGGAAACCCACTATGCCAAATTCGCTGCTGCTGCAAAAGAGTATCAGGAGGCATATGAAAAAGCATATAATGTAGTTGGGGTTTATGCCTTAACTAGGGATAAGCTTGTCGAAAAAACGAGAAGCGCTCGCTCTATGCCGGAAAATCAGCAATTTATCATCAAAGGCCAAATGGAATCGGTTTTGCGTGATCTTCCGCTCATTACTTCTGCAAAAACGGATGCTGATGGATGTTTTGTTTTAAAGGTGAAGACTGGAACGCCCTATATTTTGGTTGCCTCCGCCAAGCGGCAAGCAGGGGATAGTATCGAGAGGTATTACTGGGTAGAGCCACTTAATATTTCTACAGGAACGGAAGAAACCAAAATAATGTTTAGCAATGATAACCTTCGTGACCGACTCGATTTGGATTTCTCGCCACAATCGCTTGATGCATTGCTAATAGATTCAAAGAAGAAATTTCCATTTACGCTGTATTTCGCCCCAACGGAGTTGGCAGGAAATCAGCAATGGGTGCCACCAGCTAAACCGCAATTTAAATTTTTTGACTCAAACCATAAAGCATTAAATCAGAATCAAAAGAGACTTCTACTGTCTCCAAAATGGGACGTGATTGATGAGAACGACCGTCGTAAATGGATTCCAAGGGATCAAACCATATGGGCTCAAGTCCACGATTGGAAAGGGACATTCGGAAAAGAAGCTAGACCACCTACCGATCAACTTCTTCCCTTTTTGTTGCAATGTGAGCGAATAGCAGTTGCAGCTAAACTCCAAGCCGCTTTGCAAAGCGAAATACAGCTAGAAATAGAAACTCCTCAGGGGCAGTTGTGGAAAAAAAGGCAGTAGCAGCATCCCCAACGCCCAATGTTGTCCGATCAACGCCTGGTGAGTAACCATTTGGAAGATGTAAATGCACTGCTTTTGAATCTGCAGATTCATGCACTTTGCGTGCAGAAGAGGCGTCAGGAATTGGATCCCGCACGCCTCTGCTTCAACTTGTTTCATCTGATTTCAGACAAGTATCTCAAAGAGACCTTCCATTCCGACATACTGGCTGCGCTACTTGATCCTCACGGGGCGCATGGAGCGGGGCATGCGTTCCTCCATGCATTCATCGCTTGGCTACGCGCGATTCCAAAAGGTTGTGATCTGAATGGTTTGGACCCGCAGAACTTCACGAATTCGAAAATCGAACGAGAGATTGGCTGGGTAGATATTTCTGTGCTTGATCGCGATAGCAAAAAAGCAATCATTATTGAGAACAAAATTACTGGTGCTCGCGATCAACCGCGACAATTACCGAGATATCTTGACCATGTCGAAGGACGCAATTATGAACCCGTGGCGATTGTTTATCTCACTCTGAACGAACCGAAACTGCCAGTTGAAGACGAGGAGTGGAAGCAGCCTGAAGATCACGAACGGGTCCACAAGATTTTTATTTCTGCGACGGCGTTCAACTATGATCTCCCTTGTCTGAACGGTAATTTCATACCGACATGCGAGCAACGAACCACCAACCTTGATGTTTTATTCGTTCTGCGCCAGTATGGAGAACTGATCCACGATTTAGGAAAAAACTGCATGAATGAGACCCTGATGAGCAAACTTTGCGAGGAAATGACAAGGACAATGGTGAGACGTTCGCAAACGCTCTCGCCCTTGTTACCATGATGAATGATTTGCCCGCCTATCGAGCCAAAGAAATCTTTCGACAATTCGATGGATGTCATAAACCATTCGATTTCATTGGAACATATAAAGAGGTGGATGTGATCTTTTATTTCCCTGAATCGAAGGGTGTAACCATTGATGTATGGTGTGAACCAGATCAATATAAAGTGTGTTTTTGGGACCGTGAGAATCCGAAGGGGAACCGCCAACGCATAGATCAGATCATGGCAACATGCTCCATGCGAGCGGATTTCGTAATGCAGGATTTCCATGGGCATGACACATATGTGCGTGCCTACAAATTCCCAACTGAAGTGGCCGCACTGTATTCGGATTTGGGAATCTTTCTCAAGGAACTCGAAAACTGTAACTGCGTCGACCGGTTATCGGAAGTTACTCGGTCTGATATTACCGCTGTGCTCCGCTAGCGTTTCTTTCCCGCCGATTTCTTCGGCTTATCAGTCGGCTTCGGCTTTGGAAGAACCTTCTGCCATGCTGCCAGCTCATCGTCGTCCACCAAGCTCAAATAATTGTCATGCAGTTTTCTTGGGCTCGTCCCCATTTCCAAAGAAACTTCGGCTTCGTCCTTCAATTCCTGCAGGCGGTAAGTGGCATAACTATCTCGGCATCCGTTGCGCGGTTTCCTGACCGGAATTAAATTGCGCACTTTCGCAAACTCCATGGAGAGTGTCGAGTCGTGGGCATAATGAGGGACAATCCAACCCTCATCTTTGGCGACGGGTTTCAACCAAGCAATTAATTGCTCGGAAAACTTGATAATGCGCCGCCGCCCCACCTTCGTTTTATCCTTTTCAATCTCGATATGTCCCGCCTTCCAATTGATATCTTCCCAGCGGAGACGGTGAATTTCGGCCGTTCGGATACCAGCGAAAGCACCAAGGGCAACCAGCGGGAGCCATTTTGGCGGCAGACTGTCGAGGATGGTTTGCATCTCCTCCGCCGTGTAAATTTTCTGCTTCAACTCCCCCGCCTTTTTCGTCCTCTTTTCACCCGCCTTCAATATGTTTTCTGCCTCGGTATCGACGCCCCTTGGCAAATAGCGCATTTTTCGTGCAAAGGAAAATAGCGTGCAAAAAGCGCCCTTATAATTATTCCGAGTCCTGCCCCTTGCCGTGGTGTATTTCCCTGTGTAAATCACTCCGTTTGCGGTCCTTCTGCGCACTGGAATCTTGTTCAAAAATGCTTCCAAGTCTCGCGTGGTAATATCCGCAACCTGCATGGTTTTGAAAAAGTCTGCTGCTGCTCCAAGCCGCTGCGAGCAATCCTGCCAATATCGGAAACTATGTTCATATTCCCTGTGCTTCGCGTCCCCCTTCGTGGCAAGCGTTGCCATGAATTCCTTGTAAAGCTCGCCAAAGGTGATGTTTACCAGGTCCTCCCGTTTGGCTTTTTTCACAAACAATCTGGCCGCTTCTTGGATTGTCCCCCTGCCTCCAAGGATTTGATGGACCTCGGCGAGGGTGTGGGCGGCATCGGAAATCTTGATGTTCAACGGGGCCAGCGTTTCAACGGCGGCGCGGACAGTCCGGACTTGCTCCCCGCTGAACGGGCTGGGTTCATCTGGGGCCAATCCAGCAAGCTCCTTGATGAGCGCCTTTGCGCGGGCTCGCGCCAGCTCAAGCGTTTTCGCTCGCTCTCTGATCCGCTTTCCTTTCTGATATGTCAGACGCCAGTAGCTGTAGCCGGCCCCGTTCTCTCCATCCTTCTTCTTGTCGAAAATCTTGTGGATCGAAATGACAATCCCCCTCGCTGAAACCCGCTCAACCAAATTTGTGCCGCCCTTTTGCATGGCCTACAATGGTCCGAAAAGTGGTCCGAATGCAAGAAAAACATTTTTGCTTAGGAGTTCAATACGAGTTCGAATCCCGTTAGGGTCGCCAACTTTGTTGGCAAGTCCGAAGGACATTCGAACGCAGTTCGACCACCCCCGCGATAGCGATCACGTAAAGCCGAAGGCCATTTCTGTGGAGCCTGCCGCCCGGCAGGATAATCCCGTTAGGGTCGCCACTTTTAAAGTGTGGTATTTCCCCTGCAAACAGCCTGTATAAAGGCTCTGCTGGCGGTTGAGGCAAAAGTCCAAAACGGCAGTTGCGGCGCAAAACGGCAGTTGTGCTGTCCTTAATTGTCCTTAATTTTGGCGCTCCACCAAACAATGGGGATGCGGTTCATCGTTGGTGGTGTTGGTTGTTGGCCGCGAACGCCGGAAAAAATATTTTTGCAGCGCTTCTCGGTATCCGGCACAAGGCGGCTTTTGTCGTTGTGGTTCTGTCTCGGAGGTATTGGCGGATATTCATGGCGCACCAGCTCACCGGTCAAAAGCCCCCATTTTTGATGATGTCCACATCCTGCCGGACACGCGCCCTGGCACAGTCCATTGCAAACTTTTCAATGCCCCTGATGCTCTGCATGCTCTTCACGATTTCCTCGGCCCGAGCGTTCACCGCCTTCGCGCCCATCTTCGCGCCGACAACATCAATGATGCGTTGCAGGTGTTCCGTTGTCTCTGCCACGTTTGGCGGCCGTATTTCCAGCAAGTCCGCGCAAAAGCGGTTCATCAGTTCTTCGCTCAGCCAGCCAGATTGCCTGATGTCTTCAACGGTTAATGGCGGCATGGCATCGATTTCCTCCGCAAAGCTGACCTCGCCCAACTTCTTGCGATAGAGGTCCTGGAAAGCCCCGCATCCAATCCAGATTGATTTGCGCAGATTTTGCGCCGCTTTTGAGCTGCACGTCATTATCTGCACACGGCCATCCATGAGGCCCATCAGCTCATCGACGGTCGAGCGAAAATAATTTTTGTTGTCGCTGTCGCTCTGGCGAAATTTGTCAAGCTCGTCACAGACTATGAGTGCAGGGCCGCCCTTCTCCACCGCCTCAAAGATAATGTCGCAAGTGGGTCGCTCTGAGCCAGAGCCGCCCCTCAAATGCCAACTGCTGAGCGTGACCGTCACAAACTTCATGCCCAAAAAATGCGCGATGCGATTGCAGACCCATGACTTGCCAGAGCCGGAAGGGCCAACAACAAGCATATTGCGTTTGAGTTGCACTCCCAGACCTTTCAAGCCAAGTTTGCTTGCCGCCACGATTTCAAGAGCGGTCTTGAAAGCTGCACGCTGCGACGCGCTTTTTGACATTTTGAAAGCAGACTCAAAGCGCTCTTGGCTGTATCCGCCCTCTTGCTCTGCCTCTTCTTTTACAACCTGGATACGCGGGCTCGCACAGCGATATGCGAAAAGGTCAAACTCGAACGGGGTGCTTTTGGTGTGCACCCAGATCATGTTTTCGGCCAAAAATGCCTGGTCTGTGTTGTCCTCCAAAAGCTCCAAAAGCATGGCAACTCTGGTTGGGTCGTTGCAGTTATTGCAGTTCTCGAAAAAGTCGGCGAAGAGATACAGGCGCTCCAAGCGTTCTGCTATTTCAAGTTTTGGATCCAGCGTGATGAGGATAGCGGCGCAACACTCAAAGCCCGTCTGTTTTCGTGCGTAGTTCAACGCCTCCATTTCGCGGGTTGGCGAGGGATCGCCCTTGTGTTCATCGAGCCATTTTTTGAGCTTATGCGCCCAGCCGCTGATGTAAAGGTCAGCCTTTTCGCCTTTGGGCCAGTCAGGGCTTGTGTTGATCGCCAGTAGCGTTGCCATGCTTCCCAAGATACGGCCATCGCCGGTATCGCATTCGCGGCGGCCAAACTCTCCGAGTCCGACCGGGCATGGATCACGTCTTTACCCCGGAATCTGGAAATCGAGGGATTTCTTTATACCCATGCCTCTCTGGCGAGTTTCAGACAAGATCCCGGAAAGTTTGAGATTTCTGATGGCCTCCCCCCACAGATGTCCTACCCTCGTGAGAAAATTTCCGCATGTTGCTCTATAAACAATTCGGGTTCAGCGGCCGCCAGTCGATTTACGATGACGGCGCGGTGCGAATTTTTCTTCCTGCGGAGTTCATCAAAACAGAGGAAGAGGGCACCAATTCCGTCTTCGAGATGGAGGGATTCCCCGGAAAACTCCATGTTCGGTCGGGAATCGTGGAATTCGAGAGGATTTCCGACGAGAAGCTTAAAGAACCGGAAGTTTTTTGCGCCTGCCTGGAGGGTGTTCCAGATCACACGGACTTCCGAAAGGTGAATCTGGCGAGCGGGTTTTCCATGACCAGCTACGAGTTCCACCGGGCCGACCAGTTCCTGAGCTGCTGCGCCCTTTCCGCCGGAATCACGGACAGCTCAAGGGCTGTCGCGACCTTCGAACTGGCTGTGCCGACAAGTTTACTCGCGGATCGGCGTTACAGAATCATCCGACATTTGCTGCGGCGGCAGGCGAGGCTGACAATGTGCAGCGTCGAGGAGCCGAAAATCAATAATTCGGAAGTATCGCGTGACGTGGACAAGCTCGGCATCCGATTCCCGGAGGAATTGGGCGGCATGGTCTATTGCCACACAAGTGATTTCGAGTGCCGGGGCGACGGGCTCGGAGTTTCCCTCCGCTATGAGGATGCCGAGGGCCGAAAATCGGATGTCTTCATTTTCGACAACGGGGACGACTTCGTCGAGCCGGGTGCAAAAACAGAGGATGTGGAAATGGAGATGTGCGGAGTCGAAATGGAAATCAGCCACGCCTGCGCGGACACCGACCTTTATCTGGTTCGCGATACGGTGACGGAATACCGGGACGACCTTCAATTCCTAGACAAACGCCACCGCATAGCGCCGGAACACACGAAGGCGAAAAGAGCGGTCGTCACAGCCACCCTCATCACCGCGTATCGCGGGGCGTTCATCAAAGTCCGCTTCACCCCGCTCCCCGGCGAAATCCACGTCCGACACCCGCTGGTCGAGAAATTCATGGACGACCTCGCCCAAATCCTCCTCGCATGAAAAAATACTCCAGAAAGTTTATGGGTAGGACACTCGTTGACCTACCTCTCGTGTGAGGATTCGCGCGATGAACAACCACTCCAACGCGGAATACCTGACGCTCCGGCAGCTTTTTGTCGCCTATGCCCGGATGCTGGCCTCGCGGGAAATGTTTCCGGCCATCCGGGATTTCCACGAAAAGCGTTGCCGGATTCTCACAGGGCTTTTCGAGATCCGGTTGCAGGAGCCGCATGGGCTTGCCGCTTTGGCGAAATGCTACACCAAAGCCGCCTTCTACGATCCATGTGGCGGCGTGCTTTTGGGCAGCAACGGGGTTGACCGTCTGGGTGGGTATCGGGCATCCATGCGCCAGCTCCGCCGCCATTCAGCCGACATGCGCCGGATCTACGCCCGCCTCGGGGTCGAATGGCTGGCCGAAAATTATCCGGGCATCGAGAAAAAGCGCGTGCATGTCTCCCGGCTCAAGGAATTCGCGATATCAAAATCCCCGACCAAAGCAGAGGAGTGCGAGGAATGCATCAAAGCGATGGAGAACGACGAGCCCGAACCGGTGGATGACGATGTTCCCGCATCCGTCAGCGACGACCTCAAGCGGGGAGAGGAGGTGCGCGAACGGGCAAGACGAGAAACCGAGGCGGCAATACCCATCATCATCGAACGTGCCCTCGCTGCCGGAATCGGAACGCCAGAAACGGTCTCCCAAATCATCTGCGACATGAATGTCCGCGACTTCCTCAAAATTACCGCTGGGTTTCCGAATCTGTCCCGTGTCGATTTTCAATCAAAAGGGGGACGCGGGATTCGCCGCAAGAAACTTGAGTCCTACACAGAGCCACGTCCGACCCCTTACGATATCGCTTGCAGATTCTCCCTGCACTTCCATCGCAACGTCAGAGAGAGGGGCTATGATGCCTATCGCGTCACGCACCCCGGGGAAGTTTTCTTTGGTATAAAGTATGACACCGAAATGGTTCTGCTCATCAAAAATAGCAAGCCGTTCAAGGTCTGTTCCCTAGAGGAATTCGTCGAGAAATTCTAGCCGCCTGAAAAACTGCCGCCACATGAAAGCTCAAAACATTTTTGCTCTACCAACTACTCAAGAGATGTGGGTCCGGCAGAAAAAATACCCCAGATGCGCGATGTTATCTGCCACGCAACTTTGTGGAATCCCATTTCTGCTTCTGGCCACGGACAAACAACTTTCAATCCAAGAGGCGGAGCTTGAAAAAAGCGCTGCTGATCACGCCAACGGAAAACCGAAAACTCTGACCGAGGACGAACTGCATCGTGAAAAGGAAATGCAGGAAATATACCAAGCAACCGAGGCCGTAAAATCCATCATCATCAAACGCGCACTTGCCGCCGGGATCGGAACACCGGAGACCATTTCCCGGATTATCTACGACATGAGCGTGCCCGACTTCCGCAAGCTCACCGAAGGATTTCCGAAGCTCTCCCGCGTGGACTTCAAACCGCTCCAACCATGAACCTCAAAGACACCTTCCTGAAAACCGTCGCCTCCCAAGGGGGCGAGATGCTCCAAAACCAACGCGACGAACTGCTGGCCGACGCCGAAGTGCGGATGCGCAAGATCGCCGATGAACTCGCCGCACACATCCGGCGCTCCCTGCTCATCACCGCATCCATCATCACCGGAGGCTTGCTTGTCCTCTCGGCAAGCATCATCCTCGCCCGATGAGTGCGCCCCGCAAAAACACCAGCGCCGAGGGGCCGGGTCAACCCGCTGGCGCTCCCATGCCTTCCCTCAAAAAAGCCATCCCCGGAGCGATCGCCCTCGCCCTCGTATTCCCGAACCCCATCACCATCCCGCTCTTCCTCGGCGTCCTCGGATGGGAGCTTTACCGGAGGACGAGGCCGGGATATGACAAAAATGGAGAATAGAATATGGAACTTTCACCCCCTCCCCGCATCTGCGTCATCGAAGTGACTTTCGAGGACGGCTCCTCTGATACGATCCAGTTCGTCCCCGACAAACTGCCGTCCCATTCACTCTACGAATGGACCCGCAGGAGAAACGGCAAAAAGACAGCCTGCGGCGCATATACGATGATAGGCATTGCCGCCTACCTTTACCAGGCAGCCATTCGCGGCGAATCCATCGAGCAACGCAGACACGACATAGATTTGGAACTCGGAAAGGCGTATCGAGGCTGCTGCAAGGGCATGAAGAAAAAATGAGATCGTGAGCACAACCGACACATCCCAACGCCAATTGGCGAAGCGTCATCACCGCATTCTCGGACTATACCTTGCCGTGCTTGCATGGACAAACAATCTGGATGCGCTGGTTTTGGATCGTGTGAGTTTCACGCGATTTCTCGGACTTGAACGTGTCAAACGCGCCCGTCTTCAGCAATTCAAAGAGGACATCGAAGAATGGTTCCCCTTTACTTGCCACTATTTTTCAGATGGAGACACCCTTCACAGCCTATACATCTCGAGAGTCCCCATGGATGGAGCTATTCCGAAGGGCACGATGCGTGATCCTGAACGAGTCAAAGGGGCAAGGGAATCACTGTTCGCAATCGCTGAATTGAAAAGTCTCAGAAAGGATATCGAGATGATCAAGGAAGATGAGGTCATTTCATTTGTTGCACTCCTCGCAGCAGGCCTTGCTGCCCCAAGCAGGGGAGATTATGGCATCACAGTTTCTGAACGAAACAGATCGAAAGTTATAAAACTGGCAACTTCCTTAGGACACCCCATTCCACCGCAGCCATGAAACAAATCATCCCAATCGAGCGCTCACTGGCTCCAGTGCAGTCAGCGTTGCTTCACGTCAAATGGGAGGAGGCATTGCGTGTTACGCCATTGATCAATTCCATTGCGACCTGTGCCGATTCTGGAAAAAGGCAATTGATTGCCGCACGTTCTGGAGACTTGGCAACGCTCGGTTTCCAAATCACGGATATTGTCGCATCCCGTGGAGATTTGATCGTCTCATTCTCGCAGAAGGGGGCTGCCTTGCTGAAAAGCGGTGAACTCCGCCTAATGAAGGATGCGTCGGGGACATTTATTCCAAAACTTCTGAATAGCTCTGGGAAAATCGTCGAATCCGGCCGTGCAGTAAAAAGTGCAGCTCAGCTCACCCGGCTTGCCGCCAATCTTGCGGCTTCGGTAATTACTGCGGCTCATATCATCAGCGGAGCTGACCTTTCAAAAAAACTCGACCGCGTTGGAAACAAAGTGGATTTCTTGGTCGCCGCAAGAAGGATCAGCCAGATGAGTCGCTTGGAGGGAATCTTTCGCCATGCACGCGAATTGGCGCATCTTTCGGATGGAGATTATACCCGCCAACAAAACCACATGATGGGGCGCGAGCTTTTTGAGTTGCGGTCCGAGTGGAGAAGTGAACTGGTTTATCGTCTGGAGAATATCCACCGCCCAGAAGAGGGCAATTGGCTGACAGCATGGTTTCACAGCCTGGCCCGCAAATCGAAAGACAAAAAGAACTCACAGGACATTTCACGCAGCGAGGCGGAAATCGGATTGCTCGATGTCAGTCTGGCCATGCACACCGCTCTCGCTCAGGGCGCTGGCACGCTCGATGTTTTTCTATCAGTCTCACTGCCGGATGAACTTGAGGCTATCCACCATGCAAGGGATCTCCTCTGGGAAAAAAGAGATATAATCCGCGAAAAGCATTCTGACAGTCGCGGGACCGTTCTCGCAACGGTGGACAGATTTGACGAAGTTCTGGACCGTTTCAAGGCGTTCGCTATGCCGAAGATTCCAACCATTTTGGAGATTGCAACAACAACGCCACTTCGCAAGAAAACTACTGCAACGCGCTCTCCGAAACCAAAATCACGCGCGAATGCGGCAAAAGTTTCCAAGCGGAATCGCAGATGAACAAATATGACCACACTACCAGGCTGGATAGGCGTTGACCTGGACGGGACGCTGGCGGAATTCATCGGGGACATGTCGTTTATTGGTGAGCCGGTGATCCCGATGCTGAATCGGGTGAAAAGCTGGATCGCGAGTGGCCGCGAGGTCCGGATTTTCACCGCTCGCGCAAGCGACGAGGCGAGTTGCGTTCAAATCCGCCTCTGGCTGAATAAGGTGGGGCTCCCGGAACTCGCCATCACCGACCGGAAGGATTTCGCAATGGTTTCTCTCTGGGATGACCGAGCGGTGCAGGTGATCCGCAATACCGGGGAGGTTCTCATGCCGAAATACGACATGCGGGAATACACCGAAACCTATCAAGAAAGGTGGCTGGAAAAAGGTCTCACATGGGAGCAGATTCGCGCAGGGCTGGATGATCCGCAACTTCCGCCCGCCTGCGTGAAGTTCCGCGAGGAAATGGAGCGCAATGGCTGACAAGTTTTATTTCGAATATCGTGGAGAGGTCGAGGGGCCGGTATCATCTTCAATCCTCGAAGCCGTCGGCAAAGCGGGGATTCTTCCCCATTCCACGCCGGTTCACATTGTTGGGGGCAGTCAATGGAATACGCTCGAATCGTTGTTTCCCGTAGCGCTGCCGGGTGTTATCCAGTCACCCGCTCGGCCAACGGAACGAGTGGGACACATCTTTGCACGGCATCTGAAACCATCCGAGGACTTCTATTGCTCGCCGCGAATTTCCGAGGCGCATCTCAACCAGGTGAAGGCCGAGTATTTCAAGTGCCCTGACGACGAATCGGTTCTGGCGGTTTACGATTCCACAAAGATGTTCAAGAATGCGGGGAACGGGTTCACGCTGACCTCGAAACGGATTGCGTGGAAAAACTTTCTTGGTGAGTCGGGCAGCATGGAATACGGACACATCCCCGGTCCGCTCGCCATCAACGGACTGTCTCTTCAACTTGAGGAGGGGGTCGAGATTCAGTGCCTTCCGAGCATCGGTAAGGTCAACGGGCTGCTGGAATTCTTACAACAAGCTGCAAAGTCCGAAGGCGCCCCTGTGGAGATTCAAGGCGAGGAAAGCGACTTCGACCCCGACGAATTCCTGGCCGTCCACTACAGCGAGATTAACGCGCTCGTCGGCATGGACTCCGTCAAGAACGATCTCATTGAACTCACGAACCTGATGAAGATCAACATCGCCCGCAAGGCACAGGGGATGAAGATTCCGAAAATCTCGCTGCACATGGTTTTCTGCGGGAGCGAGTTGTTCAAGTTCGAATCTTATCAGTGCGTGTTTGTAACAGTCCGAGCCTGAGTGGGTTGGGCAACTGGGATCTTCAATCTCACTGCAAATGTCTCTCGGTTTGAGCGTTGATGGAATTGTATTCCTAGCGTGGAAGAAAGACTGCTAACAAGCCGAACCCCGAGTCCGATTCCAGGCTCAGCCATGGACTTGATGTCGAAGTCATTTGACATGGATACAATCATCATGCCTTGCAGCGTATGGACGCGGACTCGAACTTTTGTTTTGGCATAGCGAACGGCGTTGCCGAGAAGGTTATGCAAAATCTGGCGCAGAAGTCCGGCATCGGTAACAGTTGCAAAGTCAGCTTCCACGAACCATTGAAAATCCAGGTTGCAGTCCTGTGCGAGCAGGGCATAGCCGTCGCGGATGTCTTCGAGTAGTCCTGTGACATCTACCCGTGTAAACTCAGGCATTACTTGTCCACTTTCCGCCTTGGCTGCAAGGAGGGATCTGTCAACAAGGCGGGACAATCGCGCCAGCTCATCCTGCAACTCTTCCGAAAGCTCGGGTGGAAGGTCTGCGGCGTTGCGTTCGATCTTCATTCGGATGAGCGTGAGTGGAGTGCGAATTTCATGGGAGACCTTTGATGAAAACTCATCAAGGTTCTGATAGGAATTGCCCACACGTTCAAGGAGCAGGTTGATGTGCTGGACCAGATCGGACAACTCGGCGTCATTTTCAGGAACGGTAATTCCCTTTCGTAGTGAGCGCGCTCCAAGAAGACTAAGTTCACGGTTGATCGCGTGGACGGGACGAACAGATCGGCGCGCCAGGAGAGATCCAATCCCAAGGGAGACGACGACGGCAGGAATACCCACCCAGAGCCATACTTTCGTCAGTTCACCAAGAATATTGTGAACCTCATCATTGGTGAAACTGCCGTGAATAACCCAGTTAGGATAGCCCGGATGGGAACGATCCCATCGATCCCTGCGCAATTCCTCGTCGAGATGCCAGTGTGCCGTCAGCATGAGCAGACCAATTAACGCGGCCAGGGAAAATCCGAACCAGGCGGCGAGCCGCGTCTGAAATCTCATGATTTTTCCTCACGAAGCGCGAAACCAACGCCCCGCAGGGTATGAACCAGTGGCTGCAGACCGGGCAGGTCGATCTTCTTTCGCAGATAGTTGATATAAACATTGAGGACGTTGGTTCCCGAATCAAAATGTTGATCCCAGACGCTTTCGATCAGTGACGTTTTTGGGACTGGGCGGGGAGAGGCTTCCGCCAAGGCCGCAAGCAGCGCGAATTCCCGGTTGGTCAGGGGGATTTCATTGCCCGCACGATGAGCCGTTCTGGAGCGCAGGTTGATTTCGAGGTCAGCCACTCGGAGCTGATCGCTCATGTCCGGCCTTCGGCGGCGCAGCACAGCGCGAAGCCGGGCAAGGAGTTCCTCAACCGAAAATGGCTTTACAAGATAATCGTCTGCCCCGGCATCGAGTCCGCCGACTCTGTCCCGGAGGTCTCCTCGGGCTGTGGAAAGGAGCACTGGAAGGCTTTTACCTTCGGACCTGAGCATGCGCGTGACCGTGACGCCGTCGCGCCCAGGCATTGAGATGTCGAGGATTGCCGCGTCGTATTCATGCTCGCGAAGGAGCCAAAGCGCCTCCTCGCCGTCGGCTGTATCATCGACCGCGTATCCCACCTCGATCAGGGCGTGCCTGAGGTGGGATCGCAGTTTTGCATCGTCTTCAGCGACTAGGATACGCATTGGGTAACGACTCTACCCTCCGTAAATACTGAGCACCAGCAGCAAAGGGGGTGGACGATCAGATCGCAGATGGACGCCATTCAGTAACCCCCAGATTATCAATCAGTTTTACGGGATCGCTATTCACCGTGTCTCCACGTTCGGCACGGTCTTTGAGTGTAGAGTCTTTAACGCTGGCGAGCTGAGGCTGATTTCATAATCTGAGAATTGCGTGCCACAGACGATTTTCATAAAGGATTCCCCGTGTTTGAATTTGTCGGATTGTGGGAAGGCTCCGCATCCCCACGGGACTTGGTCTATCGGCACCAAATCCATTTCTCGATCCCGACCACCGCGTAGGCGGCCACCGTCACCGCCAGAATGCGCAGCCAAGCCTGGCCGCTGCATCAAATCAAACTCGCGCGGCTCGAACACGAGCATGAGACCGAGCAGCAGGACGGTGGTCATGTTGACCCAAAGCAGTTGCACCGGGAGAATGGGCAGCGCAACGCCGACCAATACTGCGGTCAAAATGATCAGCCCCTGGCCGAAGTTGGTCGGGAGCGTCCAGATGATAAACTTGTTGAGGTTGTCGAATTCAACCGGAACCAGGCTGTTTTGTTTGCCGTGACGAGTGATGGCCCACCATTGTCCGAGACCTGACCGATGGTAGCGACAGAGATTTTTCCTTCCGCCGCTTTGATGGCGATGGCTTCCACCGATCGATACTTTGCCAGTTCAATTGCCGCAACTTGGACGAGACATGGGGCATCGTTGAGTTTAGGCAGACCTGTCTTGAACAGTTCGAGCACGGAGTTTGCTGAGCGAGCAGGCATGGTTATTTTTGGTTCAGTTGCGCACTTCATACCCTTAACGACCACGCAGAATCCGTAGACAAGTATGGAAGAAACTGCCTTGGTCTGTACTCTCAACGATGGAAGCTAATTCGCCCTGGTCCAACCACACTCCTTTGCAACTGGGACACACATCGATCTCCTCCGTTCCACATTTCTCCGGTGAAAGCTCCTGGCCGCATTTTGGGCAGTGCATCCAGTGATCCTCTTTCATGCGGAGTTTTGCTGCGTCAGATTCTGCTTGCTGTTCTTTTGCCAGTTTGGCAATTCGTTGCTGCATTTCCTTCACCCAGACGTATTCGTCTTCGATACTGTTTGTGTTCATAAATACAGTTCCTTTCTCGTTATACTGTTGGTATTTGCATTGGCCGCTTAATCGTCGCGACCCCCTTTGTTCGTTTTTAAACCTGTACTTGCCTCTCCATGGGAATCGCCGTCTGCGTTTCCTGCCGCCATGTTGATCCCGGCACCGTGCTTGTAGACCAATTGACCGCCGTAATGACCGGTATTGGCGACACAGTATGAGGCGAAAACTGCGGTGCTTGCGGCGACGACGGTCAGAATCTTTGAGAAAAGCGGGAATCGGATAAATGAAGCTGCCGCAACAGCAAACAATGCCGCCATGACAGCTGCGTTGCGCGTGCATTCCCCCCATTCTTCGTGTGCGCTCAGCACCGCATCAGCTCGGGAGTTGAGTTCGCCGATCAACTCCTCGGCGTGCCCTCCCGTCAAGGCCGCAGCAATCGCCCCAATCGCACCAAGCACGAGCAGGCTGGCGGCAATCCAGGGCAGATGCCATCTCTGCAGGAAAATTGACGCACCTGTCGCCAACGCGCCGAGCAGGATCAGGACGATGGGAAAATGGATCAATGCGGGGTGAAGTGGGTTTGGAAAGGGGATCATGGCGTCTCCTTAGTTGATTTGTTTGTATTGATCCCGGCTCTTGTGGCAGGACGGGCAGCTTTTTGCCGGCAGTTCAGTGAGCGTCATCCCGCAGACCTTACACACAAAGTAATTTACTGCGGCATTCTTGCCGAGTGAATCCAGAGCCAGTTGGTAAAGTTTCGCATGCTCCTTCTCCGCTGCGAGGGCGAACTGCAGTGTCCGGATGGCTCCCTGCGCATCGTCAGCTTTGGCAACTGCCAAAAACTCAGGATACATCGTGTCGCGTTCGTGGGATTCTCCCTTGATGGCCGCCCTCAGGTTATCCGCTGTGGAGCCCGAATTTATCGGATCGAGTTGAAACGTTGCGATTGTTCCGCCAAGCTCAAGAATGGCAGCCTTGTGGGTGTCGCGGTGGATTGCTTCCGCTACAGATGCGGCCCGGAAAAGTTTCGCCACCCGGGCGAATCCGTCCTGATCCGCTTTTTTGGCGAAGGCATCGTAACGGTTCGTTGCGTTTGATTCCCCTTGAAAGGCGGTGTTGAGATTCTTGATGGTTTGTGCAGAAACCACCGCAAACGTGCTTCCAGCGAATACGAATAAGGCAAGAGTCGCGGAAAAAAATGGTGAAAGCTTTGTTTTCATAATCTCACTATCGCAGACGGATGTTAGAAAATCGCGAGTTCCGGATTAGAATTGTCTTATTTTTACAGCCTATTTGATGCTCCGAACGGCATGGCAAATGTGACGCCCCAATGAATTCGTATTTGCAAGGACGATTTCCGCAAAGATTCATCGGATTCAAAATCCGAAGATTGCAAGCTTCAGTGTATCGAAAATATGAGTGCCAAAAATGGCAAGCAAGGAGAAGAAAATCAGAGTCGAAACGAACGCCATGCAGCCCGCCAAGAAAAATAATCCGTCCCGCTCAAGTGCTCCTGCTGCTATAAATATAACGGTCACCGCTGGAAAAGTATTCGACAGTGGAATTGGTATAGACACCAACAGTAGCAAGCCCGATAGCATGATGACCGACCGCGACGACCCGGATAATCATCACCGCCGCCATTGCCGAGATGCTGCTGCAATCACAGGCCGGTGAAATCGAATTACTGCCCGCGTTGCCGACAGAATGGCCGACGGCCCTATAAACCTCGGCCACTTCAAAGATCCGGTGAATTTCAAGAGATCGTATCAGGCCATCAGGGTTTGGCGGTTGCTTGAGGCGGCGTTTCCTCGGCGCTTTTATCGGCTGAATGACGAACCATGCGGGGAGGCGGAGCCAGAACCAAGCCGGCAGCCAGCAATTTTTTCCTGAGTTCCGGATAGGGCACCTGCTGAACCGGAATTCCGGCATCCATCGCCATCGCCGCCGCAATCGCTGCAGACTGGGACAGGATCATGAACACGGGCTCCATGCGGATCGAACCGAACGCCATGTGGCTCGCCGAAAGGCTCCAAGGAACCAGGAGGTTCGTGCACTCGCCGGATTTTGGCACGATGGATCGGTAGGACACGGGATAAGGCCAGGGCACCCGGAGCTGGATGTCTCCCTCATTGCGCACCATCCCATCCTTCACGATGCGCTGCACGTGGTGGGAGTCCATCGAGTACGCGGCCAGGCCGATGGAGTCGGGGACGACGTCCTGGCCGACGCAATTTTTTTGGCTCATGACGACATCCGAAACCATGCGTCGCGCCTCGCGCACGTAAAGCTGCCACGGCCAGTGGCTGTTATCAGCAAACTCATCTGCGGGCAGTCCCCAGGAAGCATAGGTTTTGCGGATCTCCGGAGGAACGGAGGGATGATTTTGCAGCGTCCAGATAAGCCCGCGCTGCCACTGTTCGTGGCGTTTGGCCAAGGCCTCGCGTTCCTTGTGTCCGAGCGTGGTCCAGTCCCATCCGGGGCCGTAGTTGCCGCCGATCAGATCGGTTGAGATACCTCCGGTATTATTGGAGTCGGTCTTATGGTTGGGCACCGGGCTGAGCTTGAAAAAGCCGCCTCGCTGTCCAGCGCGGATCGCGCGAAAGACGAGCTCGTAATCAGATTCGCGGTATCCATCCGGGCGGCCGACCGGGATCCGGTTTTCCGGAACGTTGGTCAGCACCATCCGGTAACAATAGGCCTGGAGCTTCGCATCTCCGCTGCCGTCGGCGCCGCCGGGATCGGGGTTCACTCCAGGCAGCAGGCCGCTAGAGGGATCGCCGGGCCGAACGAATGGGTCGATATTTTTTGGGAGCTGGTTCTGGTTGGAGCGGACGCTCTGGATGCCGTTGACCGATTCTCCGAAGGCGGCATTGCTCTCGCGGCCGACGGTGTAGGTGACGTGCGCGCCGGGCAGGAGATCGCCTTCGTAGGAAGCGTCGATGAACATCTTGCCGGCGAACTCGCGTCCGTCCTCAAGCCGCAGCGAGCGGATCGCCTTTCCATTCATCGCAATTCCATTCTTGAGATCGAGCAGGCCCCGGACAACCTCGATCCGGTTTTCTGCCACCCATCGATCGAAGACGGATTCGGCGACCTTCGGTTCGAACACCGAGGCGGTGCCGCTGGCCTGGTCGAACGCGGAGATGCCCTGCCCCTTATTGCCAAACGATTCGCGCGTCTGCTGCTTCCAGGCGGCAGCCTCCGAATAATGGCGGTAAATGTTCTGATAAAACTCCCGCGAGATTCCGCCGAGGATCGAAGACTTGCCGAGGTCGGTCCAGCCCAGGCCGCTCGACGTCAGCCCTCCGAGGTGTTTTGTGGGAGAGATCAGCACCACCGACTTTCCGGATCGAGCGGTCTGAACGGCGGCCACAACTCCTCCCGAGGTGCCGCCATACACCACCACATCATAACGGGAGGGGGAAGCCTGGAGGCTGCTGGCAAGCAACAGAGCCAACAAGAAAAATTGGCGCATCATTTTGTCTTCTTTCTACAGCAGTTGAAGTCGAACTCCGTGATTGATAAAAGTAATCACATGTCCTTTTTTTAACGGCGTTCGTGACCGGCAAGTGCCGCCTGCACGAACGGGGCAACGGCTGCGAGGAGGCTTCGCTCGTCGCCGATGCCGAACTCATCGCCGGAGGGGAACTCAAAGGCGCTGCCGTCGGGGCGGACAAATTCAATGATGAGCGGGCGTGGGCCCGGGTTGAGTTTGACCGCGTTGAGGATCGTGTCGAGGTCGGCCTCGGTCACGCGTTCGCGGGCAAGGCGGAGGCGCACCGGGCGGACCGATGCTTTTGGCTTGAGATCGGCGATCTGGCCGGCCGTGGCGCGCACGGCGTCATCCCGCCGGGTGAGGCGCGCGCTCACGGAAACGGCCGAGCCCGGCACGAGGAGAGCGGCATTTTTTGTGAACGATTCTTCCCATGCGGTGATTTCGAGCGGTCCGGTGAAGTCTTCGAGAACGAAGACCCCGAAGGGCTTCCCGTCCTTCTTGGTGAATTTTTTTTCAACCGACATGATCAGTCCGGCCAGCTTGAACGTCGCGGAGTCTTCGGTCTGCACCGCCTTGGCAATGGGCGTGAATTTTCCCGTGTCAAAGTGTCCGGCGAAGCGGTCGAGCGGGTGGCCGCTGACGTAGTAGCCGAGAAGTTCTTTTTCGTAGGCGAGCATTTCCTGCTGCGGCCAGGGCTCGACTTTTGCGGAGGCTCCGCCTTTGGGATCGGGAGGCAGATCCAAATCGCCGAAGAGCGAGACCTGCCCGCTCGCGCGGTCGCGCTGGGCGGAGGCCGCGCTGCCCATCGCGGATTCGATTTCCGAAAAAAGCTGGGCGCGCGATTTCCCGAACGTGTCGAACGCCCCGCATTTCACGAGGCTCTCGACGATCTTCCGGTTCACCGTGCGCGAATCGAGGCGCGAACAAAATTCCTCCATCGATTTGAACGGGCCATTTTTTTCTCGCTCGGCGATGGCCGATTCCATCGCGCCCGCGCCGACATTTTTGATCGAGGCGAGGCCGAAGCGGATCCCGTTCCCGGCGGTTTCCGGGGTGAATTTGAGATCGCTCTCATTGAGATCCGGCGGGCGGATGGCGATCTCCATCCGGCGGCATTCCCCGATGACCTCGGCCAGGCGCTCGGTCGTGCTGGCATCGTAGGTCAGCATGGCCGCCATAAATTCCACCGGGTGGTGGGCTTTGAGAAAGGCGGTCTGGTAGGAGATCCAACCGTAGGCGGCGCTGTGGCTCTTGTTGAATCCGTATTCCGCAAACCGGGCGATGAAGTCGAAGATGGCGTCGGCGACTTTGGGATCCATGCCGTGCTTCTTCTTGCAGCCTTCGACAAAGCGGGCGCGTTCCTGCTCCATTTTTTTGGCATCCTTTTTTCCCATCGCACGGCGGAGCAGGTCGGCCTCGCCGAGCGAGTATCCCGCGAGTTCGGCGGCGGCGAGCTGAACCTGTTCCTGATAGACGATGACGCCGTAGGTCTCCGCGCAGACCTTCTCCAGAAGCGGATGAAGGTAGATGACCTTCTTCAGGCCTTTTTTGCGCTCGATGTAATCCGGGATGAACTGCATCGGACCCGGACGGTAGAGCGCGCCGAGGGCGATGATGTCGTCAATCGAGGTGATGTCGAACCGTTTGCAGAATCCGGTGATGCCACCGCTTTCCATCTGGAAGACGCCGAGGGTTTCGCCGCGGTTGTAAATGTCGAACGCCGGCCGGTCGTCGGTGGGAATGGTGGCGATGTCGAACGCCGGATCCTTCTTGTGGATCAGGCGCACCGCCTCGTTCATGACGGTGAGGGTTTTGAGCCCGAGAAAATCCATTTTGAGCATGCCGAGGTCGGTGAGCGGGCCCATGGCAAACTGGGTGACGACTTCGTTTTCTTTTCCCCGGCAGAGCGGGATGAACTCGTCGAGCGGGCGGTCGCCGATGACGACGCCCGCCGCGTGGATGCCGGCATTGCGGCTGAGCCCCTCGAGAACAAGCGCGTAGTCCCAGAGCTGGCGGACGGGCGGTTCGTTCTTGATCGCCGCCGCAAGCTCCGGATTTTTGTCGATCGCCCCGGGGACATGTTTGCTCTCACCGGTCGCATCATTGATTTCGTCGTGACCGGCAAGGGTGATGTTGAGCTCGTTCGGGATCATCTTTGCCACGCGGTCGCCGTCGCCGTAGCTCCAGCCGAGCACGCGGGCGACATCGCGCACGACGCTCTTCGCACCGAGCGTGCCGAAGGTCACGATCTGCGAAACCGCACGCTCGCCGTATTTTTGCCGCACGTAGGCGATGACCTCGGCGCGCCGCTCCATGCAGAAGTCCACGTCGATATCCGGCGGGCTGATGCGTTCCGGGTTGAGGAACCGCTCGAAGATGAGCCCGTAGCGCAGGGGATCGATGTCCGTGATGGCGAGCACGTAGGCGATGAGCGAGCCCGCCGCCGATCCGCGGCCGGGGCCGACCGGAATCCCGCGTTCCCTGGCGTAGCGGATGAAGTCCCAGACGATGAGAAAGTAGCTCACGAATCCGGTCTTCTCGATGACGCCGAGCTCGTATTCGAGCCGTTTGTTGAGCTCGGCGTCGGTTCCCGCCCGCTCGCCGAACCGTCTGACGAGCCCTTCGTGGCAGAGTTTCCGCAGGTAGGCCTCGCGCGTCTGGCCGGGCGGCGGCTCGAATGCCGGGTATTTTGCAACCCCGAATTCCATTTCAAAGTGGCAGCGTTCGGCGATCCGCAGCGTGTTGTCGCAGGCGTCGGGAAATTCCGGGAAGAGCGCGCGCATTTCCGCGGCGGTCTTGAAATAGAGTTCCGGCACGTAGCGCAGGCGTTTTTCGTCGAGCACCATCGAGCCGGTGCCGATACAGATGAGCACATCGTGGGCGTCGTGGTGTTCGCGCTCCAAGAAATGGACATCGTTGGCGGCGACAAGCCCGAGGTTCAGGTCGTGGGCGAGACGGACAAGTTCCGGGGTGACCCGCCGCTGGGCCTCGATCCCGTGGTTGTGGATTTCGATGAAGTAATTTTCGGGGCCGAAGATGTCCCGGTAGGCCGAGGCGCTCGCCTCCGCTTCCTTGCGGCGGGCATTTTGGAGAAGCATGTTGACCTCGCCTTTGAGGCAGCCGCTGAGTGCGATGAGCCCCTTGGAATGTGTTGCCAGAAGCGCCTTGTCCACGCGCGGCTTGTAATAAAAGCCCTCGAGGTGCGCGGCACTGACGAGCTTCACCAGGTTTTGGTAGCCGTCGCTGTCGGTGGCCAGAAGGGTGAGATGGAAAGCCGCGTCTTTTCCCGACGACGCATTTTTGTCCCGCATCGAACCCGGCGCGACATAGACCTCACATCCGATGATCGGCTTCACGCCGTTCTTCTTCGCGGCCTGATAAAAGGGCACCGCTCCGAAAAGATTGCCGTGGTCGGTGAGGGCAACCGCCGGCATCCCGAGCGAGGAGGCCTTTTTCACCAGATCTTCCACGCGGATCGCGCCGTCGAGCAGCGAATATTCGGAGTGACAATGCAAATGAACGAAAGACATCGGCGAAGACTATCGCAAGATTCCCGCCCCTGTCGAATCCCCCTTGATGCTCTTCAAGCAAGCAAGGTCTTCCGGTGGTGCGGGGGCGCTCACGCGCCAACCTGCGCGAGCACCTTGTCGAAAGGAATACCCTCCAGAAGGCCGAAGGCATCGTGACGGGTGAGGCGATCCCGTGTCGTCGCCGGGCTGCTGATCCCGCACAGGAATCTCGCCAGCGGCCGGCTGCCGCGCAGAGCGGCATGGCCTTCCCGCTTCAGCGACTGAATCGCCGACAGGTGATCCAGGGTGATTTCTTTTTCGGGGGAGGAGGGGAGCGATTTGCGCGCCTCTCCCCCCGTGAGGCAGTTCCCGCAATGCCCGCACGGCGCGGCCAGCTTTTCACCGAAATACGCGAGCAGGTGGCGTGTCGAGCAATCGGGATCGCAGGCGAGGGCGACGATGCCATCCAGCCGCTTCAAATCTTCCCGTTCGCGATTTGTGAAAAGCCCATACAACCACGTTGCGATCGCGCCGGGATGCCGTGCGCTGGCTGCGGGCAGCAGGCGAAACCGGTGCCGAAGTCCGGAGGGTTTCAACGTGATGTCTCCGGCCTCCTGAAGAAAGTTGAGCGCCTTCAGGATCCGGCTCCGGTTTTCTCCGGTCTCCGCCGCCGCGGCATCCACGTCAATCGTCAACCAACGCCTTCCCCTCCGGCCGACTTCAAAGATCCGGTGCAAAAATCGCCGGCGTTCGGCGGAATATCCGGCCAGGACGCGATCCTCCGCATGTTCGAAGGCGATCTGGAATTTGGAATAAAACGACCCGGCCGGCTCAAGGATCTTTTCTTTTTCGAGGTAGGTGATGACGGTTTCGAGAACAAGCGGCCTCACATCGGTGATGCGCGACATCTCATAGCGGCTGATGTCAAAGTGATCCCCTTGGCGCAGGAGGTGATCAACCAGCAAACGGAGCGCGGATTCCTCCGGCGTGTCGCCCAGGGTGAAATTTTGGAGCACGACCAGATCGTCCGCGCAGGCGAGCATTTCACAGTGGGCGGGCAGTCCGTCGCGGCCGGATCGCCCGATTTCCTGCTGATAGTTTTCAAGCGTTTTCGGGAGGTTGAAATGATAGACCGAACGGATGTCCGCTTTGTCGATTCCCATCCCGAAGGCGATCGTGGCGACGATGGCTTCGAGGCGGCCTTCCATGAATTCGTTCTGCACGCTCGCCCGCACCTCGTCGGCCAAGCCGGCATGGTAGGCTCTGGCCCGGATTCCATTCCGCTGCAAATGGCCCGCCACGCTCTCGGCGGTGTGCTGGAGCGTCACGTAAATGATCGCCGGAAACCGCCGTTCCGATGCCAGCTTGTCGGTGAGGAGGCCCAAGCGTTCTCCGGCTGAAACGGGGCAAATGTGCAGCGCGAGGTTCGGGCGGTGAAACGATGTCTGCACGCGATCGGCCACCCTGATCCGGAATTCGCGGCTGATATCCCGAGCCACCGCCGGTGTCGCGGTCGCCGTGAGCGCGAGCACGCGCGGGACTTTCAGCTTGCGCGCCAATCCGGCCAACCGCAGATACTCGGGCCGGAAATTATGCCCCCACTCGGAAATGCAGTGCGACTCATCAACCGCAAGCAGGCTGATCCGGACGCGTTTCAAGCGCTCCAGAAGGGCTTCGCTCACCAGGCGCTCGGGGGCGACGTAGAGCAGTTTGAGGCCGCCGCCAAGCCCTTCATAAATCCCGGCGACCTCGTCGGTCGTGAGCGTCGAGTCGAGCCGGGCGGCGGCGATCCCGCGCACGCGAAGGGCGTCCACCTGGTCTTTCATCAGTGCGATCAGGGGCGAGACCACAAGGGTGAGCCCGTCCAGGAGGACTGCCGGAAGCTGGTAGCAGACCGATTTGCCTCCTCCCGTTGGAAAAACCGCCAGTGCCGAACGCCCGGCAAGCACCGCTTCGATGACCGGCTTCTGACCCGGACGGAATTCCGAATGGCCGAAGTGCCGGAGCAGTTCCCCCTCGAGATCCACCGCTCCGATGGCGCTCGCGTCACTCAATCGCGGAAATTCTTAAACCCGAGCACGACCTCAAAATCCCGTCCCTTGCAAAACGCGATCACTTCCTGCAGGGCGTCCCGGCTCTTGCCGGTCACCCGGATCTGCCGGTCCTGCAGGGCGCTCTGCACCTTGAAGCCCGCGGCCTTGATCTCTTTGATGATCTCTTTCGCCTTGTCTCCGTCGAGGCCCTGCTTGATCACGAAGTCTTGCGTGGCATGTCCGAGCGGCGAGATCGCGGGATCTTTGCGCTCGACGTTGCGCAGATCGACTCCGCGCTTGGCAAGCTTCCCGACCACGATGTCGTGAAGCGATTTCAAGCGGGAGCCATCCTCCGCTTTGAGCGCGATTTTTGAGTCCTTCTCATTCCATTCGATGGTGGCCGGACTTCCTTTGAAATCAAAGCGGGTGGCCAGTTCTTTGCAGGATTGGTTGATCGCGTTGTCGATTTCCTGGTTGTCAATTTCCGAGACGATGTCGAACGATGGCATGGCGGAAACGATGCTAACGTTGCGACCGAGCGGGGTCAACCCCACCGGCGCATGGAAAATCCATTCGACTTGCACCCTCCGCTCCGCCAGCCTGCCTGTGATAACGACATGGCCCTGCTGAAAGAAAAAGCCCTGGAACGGTTGACCGGCGCGTGGAACGCCGGAAGGCTTGCGCATGCGTATTTGCTGAGCGGCCCGGCCGCTTCCGGAAAGCAATGGCTGGCCGAACAGCTTGCCGGAATCGTCCTCGGCGTCGATCCGCACACCGTCTCCACCCACCCGGATTTTCACCGCGTCGCCCCCGAATCAAAATCCCGCCGGATCGTCATCGAACAGATGCGCACGATGGAGCAGTCGCTGCAGATGACGCCTCTGCGCGGAAATACGAAGGTCGCAATCATTCACGACGCCGACCGCCTGCAACCGCAGGCCGCCAATGCGTTTCTCAAAACCCTCGAAGAACCGCCCCCGGGTTGTCACCTTTTCCTTCTCACCCAGCTTCCCGACGCCGTGCTCGAGACGATCATCTCCCGCTGCATCGCCGTTCCTGTGCGCGCAAACCGTCCGCCGGAGCCCGGTGCCGATGCAAAAACTCTCGCCGCAGCCCTCACCGATGCCCTCCTGCAAAAAGAGGGCCCGGATGTCGCCGCGGCCATGCGCTTCACCCGCGTCTTTCAAAAAACGATCGCGGCTCTGCGCGAGCGGGTCACCGACGAGCTCGATGACGAACTGAAGCGGGAGCTCAAACACTACCGCGACTCGGCCGGTGCCAAGTGGGAAGAAGACCGCGAGAACCAAATCAAGGCCCAGGCGGAATCCGCAGTCGTGCAGGAACGCGAAATCCTTCTGGCCGCCGTCGGCGAGATCCTGGCAGCCGCCCTGAGAGCCCACCACCTTCCCAACGAAACCTGCCCGGAAACCATCCGCCGGATTGCGGCCACGAATCCCGCTCCGCTGCTCCTCCGGCGCCTGGAGGCCCTGGAGCGCACCCGGGATCTCCTCTCCCGCAACGTGCAGGAAGCGCTTGCCCTCGAAACCGGATTTCTGGAAATGATCGCCCACACATGAACCGTCTCGTCATCAAACTTGGAACAGGAGTTCTCTCCCGCACGGGCGGCCGGGCGCTCGATACCGCACAGTTCCGGCGCATCGCCGCCGAAGTTGCCGCACTCCACAAAAAAGGAACCGCGTGCATCCTCGTCAGCAGCGCGGCCATCGCCGCCGGCGTCCGGGTGCTCGGCCTTGCAAGCCGTCCGTCCGACCTCCCGGGCAAACAGGCATGTGCGGCGGCCGGCCAGCCAGAGCTCATGCGGCTCTACGCGGCATCGTTCCGTTCGCATGGGCTGCACGTCGCCCAGCTCCTTCTGACCCACGGCGATATCGACAGCCGACTGCGCCGGTCGAACGCGCACAACACGCTTGACCGGCTCCTCTCCGCAGGATCGGTCGTTCCCGTCATCAACGAAAACGACTCGGTCGCCGTCGAGGAGCTTCGCTTCGGCGACAACGACCGCCTCTCCGCCGAAGTCGCCCAACTCGTCCGCGCCGACCATCTCGTCATCCTCACCAGCGTGGACGGGCTCCAGGATGCCTCCGGCCAGCGCGTTTCCGTGGTCAACGACATCGCAGCCGTTGCCGCGCTCGTCCGCCCGGACAAAGGCAAGGAATCGGTCGGCGGCATGAAAACCAAACTCGAAGCCGTAAAACTCGCCGTCGGCTCGGGAATCCCCTGCACGATCCTCGACGGAAGAAAACCCGGCCAGATCGCCGCCGCGCTCGCCGGCCATGATGTCGGAACACGTTTCCCGGCCTCGGTCGTCGCGTGACGTCGCGGCATAAAAACACAAAGACCGCGGTGAGGGGCCGTCCTTCATCTACCCGGAGGGGAATCCACGAAACGACCGACGGGATCGTGACGACAGTCCCGTTTTTTAGTCGTTATTTTTCTCGCATTGCGAGGGGGAATTCCGGCTTCGCACTCATTGGAAAAACGCGGCAACCTCGGGGTGTTGAACGAATTTCCGGAAGGCGGGATCGTTGACGATGTAGGAATTAAGGTCTGCCGGGAGCCGTTCCTTCGCGGTGCGCAGAAGGGAGGCGGCGCGGGCAAAATCTTTTTTCCGCATCGCGATGTAAGCCGCCGAGAACATCGACACGGGATCTTTGTCCGGGTTGATGTTTGCGGGCAGTTCGTTGTCCGCGAGGTGTTGCAGTTTCATGAGAGCGATCGAGGTGCCCACCACGGTATGGCTGTCCACAGGGTTCAATCTCGAGCGGGCCGCCTGCAGGAGTTTCATGGCCTCCTCCTCCCTTTTCGCATAGCGCAGAAGCGTGGCCAGTTCGATGCAAGGAAACGGGTTTGCCGCATCGGCGAGCATGGCCTGCCGGAGGTAGGTCTCGGCCGCAATCCGGGGATCCCCGAACTTTGGCACGTTGGGATTGCGGGCTTTCCGGGTTTCCAAAACCGCCTTCAGGGCAAGCGAATCCGACACCCGCTCGCGCTTGGAGATCGAGGCATCCGCCCTTGCCGACGCGACGGATTCATTCCCCGCCTGCATCGCCGAGAGGGCGACCAGGTAGGTCAGCGAGCAAACTTGCGGGTTTTCCTGTTCGAGAAGAGAGAGTTGTTTGAACGCTTTCTCCGCATTCCCTCCCCGCAAATCGGCGAGCGCCCCGTCGAGCCGTGACTGATAGTTGTCCGAAACCTCGACGCCCTGTTCGCTCAGGGCTTCCTCTGTTTGTTTGTTCTGGTAGTATTCTCCCAGAACGAAGGCCCCCCAGACGAGCAGACCCGTGACAAAAATGCCCGGCAACAGCACATAGACCGAACGGACACGGGATCTCCAGATTCTCTTGATCCTATTCTTTGGCCGGCGCTTTTTTTTTCTGGTCTGCTGATCGGGGTCTTCCGAGGCGGCATGCCCTCCGGTATTTTGCACATCCCAGATTTCCGAAGAGCCGGGGGGATTCCTGGCGACGTCCGACGCGGCTTTGAGATTTTGGGATTCCTTTTCCGGCGTATTTTTCCCGGGGGCGGAGGGCGGCGCTGTGTGCGGTTCAAAAGGAACGCGGGGACTCCGGGCCGGAGGCGTTGTTTCTTTCGGAGGTTCCTCCCCGTCAGGTTCCTCATTGTCCGGCGAAGGAACCAAAACCCGCGGCCGGATCTTGATTTTTCGAAATTCTTTGGCCGGTTCCTGGTTGCTGTCTTCCAATGAGGTCTCCTCCGTGTTTTTAGAAATGGGACATGGACTCGCGGCCATACTTCATCATGGCTGAAAGAAAATCAACTTTTAGATTTTGAACGCGGAGGAGGAGGCTGTCCGAACCCATATTTTTCCACCGGAACGCAGGAGGCACTCGGGGGAGATTCCGTGAAGCGGGATCCGAAAGGCGAACCGGAGTGCCGGGCGGCGCGGAGACAGACTTCCGCAGGAAGCCCGAAGGGGCCGGTGCGCGGGAGCGCAATGGATCAAACTCGCGGGAGCGAGCGCGTCGAAGGTTCGCCCCATCGTTGGCGTAACGCGGATTTGGACCTGACTCCCAGCCTTGACATTTTTTCCGAATAAAACATTCCTAGCGGCATGAAATCACCCTCGGGTTCCGTTTCCCAATTCATCGACACCCACTACCGCCACTTCAACGCGGCGGCATTGAAAGATGCGGCGGAGGCCTACAGCCGGCACCTTGACGGCGGCGGGATCATGCTGCTCACGCTGGCGGGCGCGATGAGCTCGGCCGAACTCGGGATCTCGCTCGCGGAGATGATCCGTCAGGATAAAGTCCATGCGATCGTCTGCACGGGGGCAAACCTCGAAGAGGATGTCTTCAACCTCGTCGCGCACGATTTTTACGAAAGGATCCCGAACTACCGCGACCTCACGCCGGCCGACGAGCAGGCGCTCCTCGACCGCCACATGAACCGCGTCACCGATACGTGCATCCCGGAAATGGAGGCGATGCGCCGGATCGAAAACGTCATCCTCAAGGAATGGATGGCCGCCGACCAGCGCGGCGAGCGGCTTTTCCCGCACGAATTTTTCTGGCGGATTCTCGGTTCCGAGGAGTTGAAAGCGACGTTCCAGATCGATCCCAAGGACAGCTGGCTCATCGAGGCCAAGGAGAAAAACCTTCCGATGATCGTGCCCGGCTGGGAAGACTCGACGCTCGGCAACATGTATGCCGCCCACTGCATCGAAGGGGATGTGAAAAATGTTCACACCGTGCGCTCGGGGATCGAATACATGATCGCGCTTGCCAACTGGTATGCTCCGACGAGCAAAAAGACATCGGTCGGCTTTTTCCAGATCGGAGGCGGAATCGCGGGGGACTTCCCGATCTGCGTGGTTCCGATGCTCCACCAGGATCTGCGCCAGGACGACGTGCCGCTCTGGGGCTACTTCTGCCAGATCAGCGATTCGACCACGAGCTACGGAAGCTATTCCGGCGCGGTTCCGAACGAGAAAATCACCTGGGGCAAACTCGGTCAGGACACTCCGAAATTCATCATCGAGTCGGACGCGACGATCGTCGCGCCGCTGATTTTCGCGAAGGTTCTCGGCTGGTAAAATCCCGATGCACATTGCCGACATCCTCAAGGCCGACACGCCGACGTTTTCGTTCGAGTTTTTCCCGCCGAAGACTCCGCAGGCTCTCGAACAGCTCTTCGAGAATATCCGCCAGCTCGAACCGCTCAAGCCGGCCTTCGTCAGCGTGACCTACGGCGCGGGAGGCTCGACCCGCGATCTCACCCACGACCTCGTCGTCCGCCTCAAGACGACGACCTCGCTGGATCCGATCCCCCACCTGACCTGCGTCGGGCATACCGGGGCCGAGATCACGTCGATCCTCGGGCGCTACGCCACAGCCGGCGTGAGCAACATTCTCGCCCTGCGCGGGGATCCTCCGCACGACCAGGCGGATTACGACCACGCGCGGGACGTGTTCCCGCAGGCCGCCGACCTTGTGCGGTTTATCAGAGATTTCAAAGGCCATCCCGACCCCCGCGGCTTCGGCATCGGAGTGGCCGGCTTTCCCGAGGGCCATCCCGCCACCCCGAACCGGCTGGTCGAGATGGATCACCTCAAGGAAAAAGTCGATGCCGGTGCCGATTATATCTGCACCCAGCTCTTCTTCGACAACCACGATTTTTACGATTTCCGCGAACGATGTGTGCTGGCGGGAATCCACGTCCCGATCATTGCCGGCATTATGCCGGTGACCAGTCTCGCATCAATGAAGCGCATGGCCGAGCTTGCCGGTGGCGCCCGGTTTTCCGCGCGCCTGCTCAAGGCCCTCCAGCGCGCGGGCACGCAAACCGAGGCCGTCCGCCAGATCGGACTCCACTACGCCACCGAGCAATGCGCCGACCTCCTGGATCAGAACGTCGCTGGCATCCATTTCTACACGCTCAACCAGTCCACCGTCACACGCGAGATCTGCCAGCGGCTCGGGATCGTCCGATGAAATTGCGCGGGTATTGTGGCCAACACATCAATTTCAGCGGCAATTCATCGAAAATTCCGGCTTCATGACGAATAAATAACCGGATCTTTGGAAGGACTGGGGTTCGTAGGATCGCCGTCTCGTCGGCCCCGACCGGTCAGGCAGGAGGCCGCGAAGCAAATGGCGTTCGCAGAAAATATATCTTGCGTGATGTGGCTCTTTGCCATTGACACAGAGGCACAAGAATAACGCGCACCAATCCGGCTCTCCACGGAGAACGCACAAATGCCAAAAAACACAATCAAGCGATCAGGATCATCGGTTTCGAAAACGGCCGCCCGGACAGTTTCCGTGGGCAGCGTCGGGCGGGTTCGCACAAAATTTTTCCACGGGAAGGGAAAGCCATTTCGTTTGCGCTGCGGGGCCGAACTCGGGGGATTCACGCTGGCCTACGAGACGTATGGCGAACTGAATGCCGACCGCTCGAACGCAATTTTGGTCTTTCACGCGATGACCGGGAGCCAGCACGCCGCGGGCATCAACACGCATGTTCCCGGACTCGACGGACGCTGGATCGAAGAGATCCACGAGGGCTGGTGGAGCGCATTTATCGGGCCCGGAAAGGCGATTGACACGGGGAAGTTTTTCGTGGTCTGCGCGAATTATCTCGGCGGCTGCTACGGATCGACCGGCCCGGTCTCGACGCGCCAGGAGACCGGGCAGCCGTGGGGTTCCGCGTTCCCTCCGCTGCGCATGAGCGACATCGTGGATTCGCAGATGAAGCTCCTCGACCACCTTGGCATCAAAGTCCTCCACGCCGCCATCGGCGCCTCGATCGGCGGCTACCTGAGCCTGAGCTTGGCCACCCGGTTTCCCGACCGCGTGCGCATTGTTGTCCCGATTGCCAGCGGGGCCGAGACGACGGTTCTTCAGAGGCTGATGAATTTCGAACAGATCTCCGCCATCGAGCTCGATCCGAATTTTCGCGGAGGCGATTATTACGGGCAGACCCCGCCGCGCGACGGGCTCGCCGCGGCACGACGGATCGCCCACAAAACTTTCGTCTCCCTGCAGGATCTTCGCGCCCGCGCCCGATCGGAAGTCGCCTACAACACATCCCCCTTTGGATGGTATGAAATGAACCACCCGGTCGAATCCTACCTCCTCCACCAGGGCGTCAAATTTGTCAGCCGCTTCGATGCGAACACCTACCTGCGCATCCTTGATGCCTGGCAGTGGTTCGATCTGGCGGCGGAGGCCGGCTCCGAAAGCCTGGAGGAAATTTTCACCCGCTGCACGGCCCAGCGGTTTCTCGTGTTCAGCATTGATTCCGATGTCTCGTTCGATCCCGAGGAGCAGGCTGGTCTGGTTCGCCTGCTCGAACGCGCCCACGTGCCCGTCACCTGGATCACCGTCCATTCCGGCAAGGGCCACGATGCCTTCCTGCTGGAACCGGAACTCTTCTCGCCCCACATCGCCCAGATTCTCCACTCCCGGTAAAATCAAAATACGGACGCCTGGGCTGGGAGAAAAATGACGCTTGCGCCGGATGCGGAGATGGCTCTGACTGTTCGTCTGTGAAACGTTTGATGATATATTTTACGAATTTGGGCCACCGGTTGATGAACCTGCGGGATACGCCGCACGCTGTGGCAGGCGGCGCGGCGATCGGGATATTCATCGGGTTCACGCCCTTGTTCGGGGTGAAGACGCTTCTGAGTCTGGTGATTGCGTATCTGCTGCGGTGCAGCAAGATTGCGGCGGTCATTGCGGTGACGCTGCACGATATCGCCCTGCCGTTCATGCCGTTTCTGCTGACGCTGGAATACACGATCGGATATTGGTTTTTAAACCATCCGCACACATTGCCGACAAAAATGGTTCTGAAAGATTTGCACCTGTGGGAATTGTGGAATTGGGCAACCTTTCTCAACGTCGGGCGGCCCATGCTGATCGGCTCGCTTTTTATCTCCGCCCCCGCCGCGCTCCTCACCTACGCAATTATGCTGCCGCTGCTCAGGAGACGCGAAGCGCACAGGATCAAAACTGAAAGGCGGGAATGAAGACTCACACGAAGGCACGTAGGCGCGGGAAGAGGGGGGTAGAAAAGGATTAACCCGAAAAACGTTATTGAACCACGGATTTCAGGAGAACACGGAGGAGGAATAAATAATCAAGCTGTCCTTTTTCCCTCTTCACTCCGTGCTCTCCCTGCCTGCCGGCAGGCAGGCGTGGTGAGTCGGAGCCGGGGTTTAAGTTGCTGATAGGGAGAGTATTCCTGCCTGTCGGCAGGCAGGTTTAATCTGCGGGAATCTGTGAAATCTGTGGATGGTTTTTCTTTTTTTTATCCGCAGATTGCGCAGATTTTCGCAGAGAAGAGGGGGGAAGACAAATAATCAAGCTGTCCTTTTTTCCCTCTTCACTCCGTGTGCTCCCTGCCTGCCGGCAGGCAGGTTTAATCTGCGGGAATCTGTGAAATCTGTGGAGGGTTTTTCTTTTTTTTATCCGCAGATTGCGCAGATTTTCGCAGAGAAGAGGGGGGAAGACAAATAATCAAGCTGTCCTTTTTTTCCTCTTCACTCCGTGTGCTCCCTGCCTGCCGGCAGGCAGGCGTGGTGGATCGGATCCGGGTTTAAGTTGCTGATAGGGAGAGTATTCCTGCCTGTCGGCAGGCAGGTTTAATCTGCGGGAATCTGTGAAATCTGTGGATGGTTTTTCTTTTTTTTATCCGCAGATTGCGCGGATTTTCGCAGAGAAGAGGGGGGAAGACAAATAATCAAGCTG
>Ga0118677_10002637_pt1 | contig 35664 bp, 32 predicted proteins | sample AliMusrvi5mmetaG_FD_86154 | JGI IMG/M metagenome (GOLD analysis project Ga0118677, IMG submission 86154)
CAGAAAATGATACCACTCCTTAATCCAAAGAACGTCGAATTGCTATTGGGATATATTTCAAACCAGGAAGTGCGTTGTGCTTCATTTTTTCTGTGCTGCGAACATTGCATTTATTTGAAATTGAAGGGTGAAATCACCTTTGGAAGGTCCGGTTAGCATGTACTGAGGGGCTACAAAAGCACTCAGATTTTTGGCAAATGCCTTTCCTATGGATACGGACAGTGGAATGTTGTAGTTACTGTTTTCCCAATCAAAATTCATGATAGGACTGAAACCTATAAAATAGCCTTGACTTAAAACTTTATTGAATATTGGTTGAAACAACATGAAGTTTTTCTTTGGCCGGTCATCTGGTCCGGCTACACTGAAGAACTGCTGAAGCAGCACGCCAAATTGCATTCCCTTGGTCTTGGTATTCAAGGCGACCGAAGTTAGTCCTGCACACCATTTTCCACCGCTGATTGGTTTCGGGTTCATGGTAGGAATGATGAGTCCGGGGCCAATACCCAGCAAACCCCATTTTTGTTTGAAGGCCACCAGGTCCAGGATGATTACATCACCCAGACCGGTAGCATCAAACGAAGGATTATTTGGATAGGTTTGTCCGATGAGTGGTAATTCTAACCGGTACAAGGTGTATACTTTGGATGGATCATTGCTTCTGATGAAAGGCAAGCCGATTGATCCGGTTGGTTGAATAATTCTTGTGGTAAGGTTGATTTGTCGGGCATCACCCTCTTTCCAGGTGAAATTTGGCTGCAATTGGAGTTTGGTCACAAAAGCCATTGGATTGGTGGCATTGGACGCAGCTTCGCCCAAACTACTTTCTGCCGGTTTTTCCTGGGCGAAGCCAAGCAAACCAACTATAAATAGCATGTAGGTTAAAACAAATTTCCTTTGTATCACAATCCTTATCATTCGGTTTTACGATATTAATTTACATGACCAACTTGGCCAACTTCATTTTTCGTCTCATCTTGTTGGATGTCTTGTGCAAGCTTTTACGGGTATCGTTGTATTTCGAATCCTTGCCAAAGATGTTATCTATGTCTTTGTCTCGCTTATCAAATAGTCCATCAATGCCCTTGTCCCTGTCGTCTTTGGATTTTGATTTTTTATCCAGGTCAAAAAGGTCACCGGCCAGTTTGTTGTTGGAGGCTTCATAATCCTTTTGCTGCTGGGGTGTCAACTTAACACCTTCAGTATCGTTCAAATCCGAGATGAGCGATTTTTTGTTTAGCATCTGTGCACTGAGCGAAATGACACAAAACGTAAATATTGTCAGCAGTGTCAGTTTGGAAAAATTGAGTTTCATAATCCAATTGTTTTAGAAAATTAGAATCTGCCTGAGACAGAATAAATCTCAGGCAGAGTATCTTTGAAATTGATTGAGCGCAAATCCCTTAATTGAAAAATTTTAATTTTCCTTCCGGATAAACTGATAAACAACACCTGCTGCAATTGCTCCCATCACAGGTATCAAAATAAACACCCAAAGCTGTGCCAATGCCCAGTCCCCAACAAACAAGGCTTGACTGATACTCCTTGCAGGATTGACAGAGGTATTTGTTACAGGAATACTGATCAGGTGGATGAGCGTAAGGGCCAAACCAATTGCGAGACCGGCAAATCCTTTTGGTGCCTTTTCATCTGTAGCCCCGAGGATAACGATCAGAAACATAAAGGTCATGACAAATTCGGTCACAATGGCGGCAGTTAAACTGTATCCACCAGGTGAATGAACTCCATATCCGTTGGCTGCAAACCCACCGATGCTGGCGCCATTTCCGGTTGCAATAACATAAAGCACGGCTGCAGCTGCGATCGCACCCAAAATTTGTGAAATCACATAGGGCAAAATAGTTTTGCCTTCTACTCTTCCGCCTGCCCACAAGCCAATGGTTACAGCCGGATTCAGATGGGCTCCTGAAATGTGGCCCAAGGAATAGGCAATCGTTAAAACGGTTAATCCAAAAGCCAGTGCAACCCCAAGCAGACCAATACCTACAGAAGGAAATCCTGCAGCGAGGACCGCACTTCCGCAACCGCCAAGCACCAACCAGAAGGTGCCTAAAAATTCAGCCAGGTTCTTTTTCATTTATTTATTATTTGCGTTAAAAAAAGTCAGTTAAGATTGTAAACAAAAGAAAGTTGACCATACCCTTTATCCTTTGTCACCTACCATTTCCATCCAAACCCGGTCTGCATTACATAATCAGAGTCTGAGGCTCCCGCTACGGGTCGATTGTCATAATTGATAGTTAGTCCAAATTTGATATAGAAATCTTTTGGAAGGTCATATTTGGCATCGAAGTTAAAGTCAGACCTGAACCTTCCCGATTCAGTTATGCTTGGGTAGGCAACCAATTTGGTCAAAAGGCTGAGGTTTCCGATGTCATAAAGGTTAAGTTCTGTTCCTACATAGCCCTCCCAGCTTTTGCGATCTGCTGCTTCAGTATAGTTTTCAGAGTTATAGGTAAATCCGCCGGCTATGCCCCAGTAGCTGTGGTTCGTATGGACGATATAATTCCCGATACCTAATTTCCCCATGGTTCGAAGTTGGATCTTCTGCTCCGTATTGGAAAAGAAGGAGAGCGAAACAGGAATGTACCAGTCTTTAGGCAGGAATTTATTGTATACCAGACCAGCATCTGTATTCCTGATGGCATTGACATGATCCTGATTGGAATACATGGAATTGTAATGTATAGCTGTCGACCAGCTTTCGGCGAGGTAATCAACATTGCTTCGCAACGAAATCTGTTTCAGGTTTTGTGATTTGGTAAGCCCGAAGCCAAAATCAGCTGAAGCATTGATCCGATCCCAGAATCCCTTGTTCAAAGACTTAAGATAAACCAGTTCCTCATTTTTAAATATTTTTTGGCTGCCATCACTCGCAACAATGCATACAGAACCCGGTTCGGTTGTAATCAACTTCCCGTTTAGTCTGGCACCATTGGCCAGCGTGATGACGTAAAAGGAGTTTGTATGTATTTTACTGATTCCGCTCCATTTCACCTTAAAATCATCCTTGCTGTAATCGGTCCCAATCGTGACGACACCACGGTCCATATTCTTGATCTCTCCAACTATTAAATCCTTGTTCTTTAAAATCAGGGAGTCCTTTTGAGCTGATGCTTTAATATTGAATAATAAAGCTGCAATTAAAAATGTGAAAAATGACAGTTTCTTCATAGGTCTTTAAGATTTAGGGTTACTAGAGTAGATCAACTTTTACGCTGTTTATTTTCCCGTTGAATTTAAATGGTGCTTTTTTGTGGTATCGCATGGATACGGGCGATCCCAAATCAACTCCAACATCAAAGGTCTCGCTGGCAGTAAAGGCAGCAGGAACCGTTCTCTTTACCTCGCCTTTTGCTGCTTCTTTCCCGTCAATAGTGATGACTACCGCGGCTGGTGCACCAGGTTTGGCAATGGTTGTAAGAATCTCTACCACATGTTTCCCGGCTGCCAGTTTAGTTTGGGTCTCGACCGTATAGTGCTCGATGATCATCATGTTGTATTCGTAAACAACCTTTCCATCTTCCATGAAACAGGTCAGCCCGCCGGAACCTCCGCCCAGTGCATACAATACTCCATTGGCATTGGCCGGGACTTCCATGTCAATAACAACCTTGTTGCTTTTCTTCCCTAACCCCGGCGCGCTAAATTCAGGCATTCTATTGGTGCTCGCATTAAAAACCCAGCTTTTGTAAGGTGAAGAGATGGCATCTTCGGGATGAAGCCTCAACCAAATACCCGCACCAATCGGAACATCCTTGTTATCTTTGGCCTGATCAACAAAAAGTGCCTGTAATTTTTTGAGCCTTTCAGGTTCCTGCGCAGCAAGGTCATTGGCCTGACTAAAATCCTCATTCAGGTTGTAGAGTTCCCAAACGTCTTTCTTGGAATCCCATTTTTCCAGTCCTTTTTGGGCAGGTATCCAGGGATAAAGCGGGCCAAATGTACAAGCGTACCAACCATCCTGGTAAACTCCACGGCTTCCGTTGTTGTCAAAAAACTGGGTCTTTGCAGCAGGCTTGGCATTTGCATCATTAAATGTATATTTCATACTTATCCCATCCATTGCCATTTGTTCAAACCCATTCACAACTTTTGGAGGGGTAATGCCCAATACATCATAAATGGTAGGCGTTATATCATTGACATGGTGGAATTGCGATCTGGGAGTTTTATCGGGTTTGATTCCTTTGGGCCAACTAATAACCATCGGATTGCGGGTTCCACCGAAATGGGAGGCAATCAGTTTGGTGTATTTAAACGGTGTATCCCCTGCCCAGGCCCAACTGGCATGGTAAATATTATCGGTCAACGGACTACCAATGGCATCGAGGCCACCCAACTTTTTAAGGGCTTCAAGCTGCTGCGCAATGGTATTGGGAATCTGATTCTGTGCAAGCAATTCACTGATGGAACCATTCTGTCCTTCCGCACTGGAACCGTTGTCGCCCCAGATAAAAATGACCATGGTGTTGTCTTTCTGCCCCATCTCCTCAACTGCATCCAACACACGACCCACCTCATGGTCGGCATGTTCGACAAAACCGGCAAATACTTCCATCAGGCGACTCTGAAAAGGTTTTTCAGAGGCAGGAATACTTTCCCAGGAAGCCATTGTTTTATCCCTTGTTGTCAGTTTCGTATTGGCAGGTATCCAGCCTAACTCCTTTTGACGCTTAAAAACCCGCTCCCGGTAATTGTCCCAGCCATCGTCGAATTTTCCTTTGTATTTATCGGCCCACTCCTTGAAAATGTGGTGTGGTCCATGACCGGCCCCAGGTGCGAAATAAAGAAAGAAGGGCTTATCCGCAGCGAATGCCTTGTGCTGGTGCAACCAGTCAATGGCATGATCGGCTAAGTCTGTTGTCAAATGGTACTTTTCATCATGAGGAGGTTCAATGGGTGTAAAGTCATTCACCAAACGAGGTTCCCACTGGGATGTCTCACCAGCCAGAAAACCGTAGAAATGCTCAAACCCATATGAATTGGGCCAATAATCAAACGGGCCCTGTGAAGTTGTCTGATTGGCAGGTGTATTGTGCCACTTCCCAAAAGCGGAAGTGCTGTAACCATAATCTTTTAAAACCTCAGCAACTGTAGCTGCCTCTTTGGGAATAATACCCGTATAGCCATCCCAATCGACAGCTCTCTCGGCAATGGTTCCGTTTCCAACCCTGGTGTGGTTTCTGCCTGTCAGCAATGATGCTCTGGTCGGTGAACATATAGCAGTGGTATGAAACTCGTTGTAACAAATGCCGGCATCGGCTACCCTGGAAAGGGTGGGTGTATTGATTTCACCTCCGAATGTAGAAGGGGTACCAAATCCGACATCATCCATCAGGACAATAATAATGTTGGGGGCATCTTTGGAGAGATGGCTTGGATGTTCCCTTCTGATATGTTTGCTCTCAGCCAGACTCTCACCGGCAACACTGGCGGATGGTGGCTCAGAAAATGGCAGAATAGCACCAATTTCTGGTTTAGCCTCCTTTGGGTCATTTTTTTTATCACCAGAAGTACAGTTCGAAAGCAAAAGGACCATTGAGCATAAAAAAATGATTGATGTTGTTTTCATAGGTTTGAATGAAAGGGCAAGTAATGGTATTTCGGTTTTTCAAAATTATACTTCAACAGTCGGGAAAAGTTCATCATAGAAATGACAATTGTTTCGATTTCTATGCACTGAAATTGGGATCGCCCAAATAAAGGCAGAATCCCTCCCATACAAACTTAATAAACAATGATTTGAATATTTTTCAACGGGAGGTTGAAAATGTATTGAATTATAATTCGGGATTAGTTATCTTTACTAATCCTATTTCGAAGCTAAATGAATTTCACTTTTTCAGAATTATTTTGCCTTTTTGGCGGTTTTCTTGGTCTTGTTTTGCTAATTATAATCCTTGTAAAATTAAAGGGATCGGTAAACACCAAGATTAGTCTGGCTTTTTTCTTATTTCTAGGCTTCTCAGTGATTACAATTGGAACGATTACATTTTCGGGTAATATTGTACATTTTCCTCACTTATTTAGATTAGATAGTCCTCTTCATTATTTGTTTGGTCCGGTTTGCTTCTATTACACGTTGGCCTCTTTCAAGAATGATTTTAAATTCAGGCCAGTTCAACTTCTCAATCTGCTGCCATTTCTACTAAATTTAATTGAATTCACTCCATTCTATTTCAGTAGTGCAGAATCTAAGTTACAGAATTACAATACATTGTATGCATCAGGCTCCCTGATTCTTCCCATGCATGCAGTATTGAAGGCAATTTCGGCATTGGCTTATTTGATCTTGCAGATCTATTTTTTCTCCAAGTACCGTCCATTACGTTCGGTAAGAACAGCTTCTCAGAAACATTTGGTATCCTGGTTTTGCCTATTTTATGGAGGACAGGTATTCATGTTAGTAGGGTTATTTCTAAACATTTTTGCAAAATTCAGTTTATTCCACGACCCATATCGCTTTACCATTCTAGTAGAGTCAATTTTTCTCTACTCAGCGACGATCGCATTGCTCTTTTACCCCGAAATTCTGTATGGAAACCGTCCTCTGGAGAAGGGTATAGAATCAATTTCCAATGAGAAATATGTCAATTCTAAACTCAGTGAGCATGAGAAGACAGAAATTCTTGGCAGGTTAAAGCATTTTTTGAACCAGGAGACAAGACCCTATCTCAATCCAAAAATTAAACTTTCGGATGTGGCTAATTCTTTGGGTATAAGTTCTCAAAATTTGTCCCAGGTAATCAATGAAAAGTCAGGTCTTAATTTCAATGACTACATCAATGTTTACCGGGTCGAGTTGGCAAAAACACTGTTGGCTTCACCTGATTATTACAAGAACACGATTGATGCAATAGCGGAAAAAGCGGGATTTAACTCAAAATCACCCTTTTACATTGCCTTTAAAAAGCACACAGGAGTGACGCCAAAAGAGTTTATAGGTACATTGCGTATTGAAAAATAGGACAAGTATTGTTGCGGAGATTGGATTATTGGCAGCAATTTACTCCTCTTCTCCCCTAAACCAGGCTTTGAAGTTACCCTTTCGTCTACGGTAGTTCTTGTTGCTTCGGTCAAATTTAAGCAACAAATCAATGGCCTTTGTATCAGATTCTCCGCACAATCCGGCATATTCAGAGGCAATTAGCCGCAGTGTTTCCTCATCCGTATCCAACTGCCTAAAATTCTGAATTCCCAGTTCAAATCCTACCGGAATAAATTTCATCCTGTTGAGATCAACGACTGCAAATTGATATTGTTCATCAACTTTCTGTATCAATGTATTACCCGGGGAATAATCAAGATGGTAGATTCCGTTTTTGTGAAGTTGTGTCCAGGTAAAATGCACCCACTGAACAACTATATTTTTCTTATCCGGAACCTCATCATTCAACACGTCGCGTAAGGTAAAATCGGTGTGGTAGTTTAGGGAGATGTAGAAGCTCTCCTTCAGTTTCCCATGTTCCAGGCACTCCACAAACGCAACCGGTGTTGGTGTTGAAGCACCTGAATCCAAAAACCGCCGGGCATTTTGAAATGATCTGGCAGCCTTTGATCCGCGCAGGTAAACATAGACATACCTGTTTACCAGATTTGGCAGTTTGAATGCCTTGACATTCAATTCATATCCTTGCTCCTCAAACACTTTTACCTCGTTACGATCTTTAAAAATCGAAACACCATGTTCAGGATAAAAGCCAGGAAGGTTCTTCACCCAGCTCTCCAGGTTTTCAAAACCCGGTGCAATCTTGTATTCAATTTTACGCTCTGTCATGGCTGAATGCTCAAAAATCCCTGTTGCTGAAGGACCGTTAACAACATACCCGAGAACAGTTCATTGTCTGCTTTTTTGTAACGGACGTCGGTGAAGACCTGAGCCAGGGATTGTTTCCCATTTTCCGCAATAAACCTCAAATTCTCAGGCAGTGCCTCCTTTTCAGCATAAAACCCGGTAATATCTTTAGAGGTGTAGTCGCGATAAGTTTCGTTGTGTACCACAGCATTAAGCGGCAACCTGTCTACAAGATCCGGTTTCTCAGCCGGCCATCCGACAGTGACAGTGGTCACAGGTACAACTCCTTTGGGAAGTTGAAGTATCTCAATGATTTTGCCGGCCAGGTAGGTGGTGGTTCCAAGGTAGCAGATGCCAAGCCCTTCGCTTTCGGCAGCTATGCAAACATTCTGTGCCACCAGTAAGGCATCGATCGCCGCAGTAAAAAAAGAGAGAAAATTGTCGTACCCTGGATCCGCTTCGCTCTGTCTGCACCATTGGTTGAAACGATTGAAATCGGCGCAGAAGGTAAGAACGACAGGAGCTTGCTGCACCATTGGCTGGTTGAAATGGCATCCTGCCAATTTTTTCTTCATCTCCGTATCCCGGTTGACAATGATACTGTAAACCTGCATGTTCCCGGTAGTGGAAGCGCGGCATCCTGCCCCGAGAATCTTGTTGAGCAGTTCGTCTGAGATATCCTCCCCTGTATATTTACGGATGGTTCTGTGCTGCAAGAGCGTATCCAGCATACAATTAATTTTGGTGCAAAGATAAAAGCAATAAATGGAAATTTTCGATTTTGGATTTTGGATTTTCGATTGGGTGCAATTTGTGGTTGGATAGGGCTTTTAGTGTCCGCCACACATCTATCCTGTTCATCCATTAATCCTGAAAATCCTGATTCAGACTATCCTTGGGTGGGATTGAACTATATTTTTTGAAAACGCAACTTATCTGTCCGAATCTTCATCTAACCTATAAACAACTTCGACCTAAGATCATGCGTAAAAGAATTTTTCGGGCAACCAACAAAATCATTCTATTTTTCATGGCGATCCTCGGATTTGCTACTGCCTGTAAACCGGGTGGAGGAATGGTTGTAGCCTATGGTTCTCCCCACGCTGATTTTGTTGTAAAGGGAAATATCACTTCTGCCAAGGATAATTCAGTCATCAAGGGTATTCGTGTCATTGCACAGGGTGTAACAACCTATGGTTATTATCCGGCGGACACAGTAAAATCAGATGCAAGCGGTAATTATACTGCCAAAATAACTGAAATGTCACTTACCCAAATCAAACTCAATCTTACTGATATCGACGGGTCAGAGAATGGCTCCTTTCAGTCGCTGGATACCCTGGTGACCTACACCAATCCCAAATTTACGGGCGGAGATGGCAGCTGGTACATAGGTTCAACAGAACAAGTGCTGAATATCAAAATGAAGCCTAAACAGTGAAGTCTCTGCAAATTCCGTTCAAAAAGAGAGTTGCACTTGAACTCTTCAGGGTTTACAAGAAGAACGCCACCAAAATTCACGAACTCACTTACCTCTTCTGGGAATGTACTTTAAGATGCAACCTGAAATGCTTGCATTGTGGTAGTGATTGTAAGAAGGAGTCACATGTTAAAGACATGCCTGTTGCAGATTTTCTGAAGGCGATCGATTCCATCTCTCCGCATATTCAACCCAACAAGACGACCGTTGTTATCACCGGAGGTGAGCCGCTGCTGCGAAAAGATCTGGAAGCATGCGGCGAAGAACTTTACAAAAGGGGGTTTCCCTGGGGAGTAGTTACCAATGGTTTCCTGTTGAATCCAACCCGTTTTAATGCTCTGCTCGATGCCGGATTGAGATCGATTACCATCAGTCTCGACGGATTGGAAGAATCCCATAACTGGCTTCGGAACAATAACAAAAGCTTTCGTAAAGCAATAGATGCTATAAGTTTACTTCCTGCAATTCCCGATCTGAAGTACGATGTCGTGACCTGCGTAAATCCCAGGAATCTGGAAGAACTGGGACAGATGAAAGAGTTGCTAATCAAGATTGGAGTTAAATATTGGCGAATTTTCACCATTTTCCCGATAGGCAGGGCAAAAGGTGATCCGGATTTGCAACTGTCTTCCTCTCAGTTTAAACAGGTTTTTGAGTTTATCTGGAAGACCCGAATAGAAAATCGTATTAAAGTCAACTACAGTTGTGAAGGTTATTTGGGCGATTTTGAGGGAGAGGTCAGAGACAATTTCTTCTTTTGCAGGGCCGGTATCAGCGTTGCCTCCATTCTGGCCGATGGCTCCATCTCCGCCTGTCCTGATCTCAGGGATAATTTTATACAGGGGAATATTTACAAGGATGATTTTATGACGGTCTGGAACAATGGTTTTAAAAAATACCGTGATCGCTCCTGGACCAAAGTAGATGAATGTGCAAAATGTTCTTCCTATCGCTATTGCGAAGGCAATGGACTGCATTTGAGAAATGAAAAGGATGGCAAATTACTTTTTTGCCATCTGAAGATGTTGCAAATGTAGAGACGCGATGAATCGAGTCTCTACATGTTGTTTTGGAGTTTTTAATTCGTGTAATTTGTGAAAATCGTGGTGAGAGGGGTTTGAAGGGTTTTAATTGTTTGAAATGTTTATTTAGCCATTGCCACCCATCTATTCTGTTAATCCTTTATTCCTGAAGATCCTGATTCAGACTATTTGTGCTTGGGATGGATTGAATTATTTCTTAAAATCAACTTTAAAAGTCAATACCTCCCAATCAGGCAGTTTCGCAGGTTTGGAAATCACCAATGCATCCGCTTCCTGCTTCCAGTTCAGTTTCTCCTTGCTACCCAAAAGCGTTACCGATTTCACCTTCTGGCCGGAGATTTTTGAGTTATTACCGAGGGAGGCAATTTTGATCCCTTCCACAGGTTTGCTCATTACAAAAGCATACACCGTCTCCCCTTTTTGAGTAAAACGGATGTCATCAGATCCGTAAGGCCTTACATCCTTCACCCCGCCAAAGTTCCCTTTTTCCTGATTCTTTTGGGTCGTGGGGCCTTCGCCATATATCTTCCATGGACGTGAACCATAAATAGCCTCCCCGTTGGCAGGAGTCCAGGCAGCGATGACATTCAAGATGTTCATTACATCGGGCTCCAGGTCTCCTTCCGGCGTTTGAACTACATTGAGCAACAGATTGCCATTTTTGCTGACGATATCGACCAACATCTGGATTACCTGAACTCCGGTCATGTATTTCTGCCCGGTACGGTAGTACCAGTCGCCGATAGAGGTGTCAGTCTGCCAGGGATATGGACTGATTGAATCCATCGCACCCCGTTCGAGGTCCTGTACCCACCGTCCTTCGGATGCGCGCAGTTTGCAGGTATAGACAACTTCCTGCTTATTCCCGTTTATTGCCAGATCTTGATTGTAATAGTGTGCGAGCATGGTCCTGCCGATTTCTCCGAAAGGAAGCTCACTATCAGAATAGAGCAGATCAGGATGGTAGTTGTCTATCAGCTCGGTGATGCAAGCCAGCCAGTTTTTCTGATTTTCCGGATTGGTTGTTAACCAGGCTTTGTCGTCTGTTGCTGTTTTGGGATGGTAGAGTTCTTCGAATTCAGGATTGGCACCGTCGTAGGCAACACCTGCCAACGGGCCGGATTTATCGGCACCTCGGCTGCTCTGGAACCAGGTATAGCTGGCTCCAAGGTGCTCGGAAACCCCAAAACGCAGCCCCTCTTTTTGTGCCGCATGCTGCCACAACCCTACCACATCTTTTTTGGGTCCCATGTTGACTGCATTCCATTTGTGAATTTTGGAGTGCCAAAGGAATAAGTCATCGTGGTGGGTCGCCATGCTGACGAAATATTTGGCACCTACTTTCTTGTAAAGTGCCATCAACAGCTCCGGATTCCATTTCTCTGCCTTCCACAAGGGGATGATATCCTTGTATCCAAATTTGGAAGGATGTCCGTAATGGGCAACGTGGTATTTATAATCATCGCTCCCCTCCTCATACAGTTTTCTGGCGTACCAGTCTCCCTGTCGTGGCACTGCCTGGGGACCCCAGTGCGCCCAGATACCGAATTTCGCATCGCGGAACCATTCCGGATACTTGTATTGGTTGAAAGAGTTGAGTGTTGGCTCAAATTTTTGCGCCAAAACATCCTTCCCTGATAACATACCGCATAAAAGAATCATAAGTGCCCAAAATAGGACTGGTTGGGTAGTTTTTTTCATTGCAGGCCGAATTTAACTTGATGATTACTATTTTTTATTGTTCAAATTTCACCAATATTTTCATGACACTGCCTGGATCCGCAGCCCAGGAGGCCATGGCTGCCGGAGCTTCCTCCGGTGGAATGATCCTGGTAACCAGCTCGTCAAGCGGGAAACTGCCTTGCTTGAGATAACTGACTACGGCTTCAAAATCTGCCGGAGTGGCATTTCTTGCCCCAAGAATGTCAATCTCTTTCTGGACCCAAAGCCTGGTCTCGAAACTGATCTCCTCCTTGGCATATCCGATGCAGAGCACCCGGGCTGCAAAAGAGGCCTCCTCCAAAGCAGCGCGGTAAGTAGCAGAATTTCCTGCGGCCTCAACAACGACGTCGGGTCCGTTCCCTCCAGTAATTTCCATTAACCTTTCATGTAAATTGGTGGTCAGGGAGTTGATGCAGAATGCAGCACCTATCTCTCGTGCAAGTTCCAACTTCTTATCCGCGACATCCACTGCGATCACGACGGCTCCCCGGTGTGCTGCACGAATGATGGCTCCGCACCCGATCATCCCGCATCCAAAGACCAGAACGGTATCAACGTCGGTGATCCTACCACGGTCAACTGCATGAAAACCGACCGTCAGAGGTTCAACCATTGCCAATTCAAGGGGGGTAAGCTCTTTGTTGATCACCAGCTTCTGCCAGGGAACAACAATGTACTCCTGCATGGCTCCATCCCGCTGCACACCAAGGGTTTGGTTGTAACGGCAAGCATTGTACCTGCCTTTGCGACAGGAGGAACATTGTCCACAGTTGGTATAGGGCACCACTGTCACTGCCTGCCCGGGGGCAAAACCAACAGGAACCTCTTCTCCCAAAGCAACTACAAGGGCAGAAATTTCGTGCCCGGGAACCCTGGGGTATTGCACCATGCTATTTTTCCCAAGATAGGTGCTCAGATCTGATCCGCAAAATCCCACATATTTGATTTGCAGCAAAACCTCTCCCCTCCCCGCACAAGGCACAGGGAGTTCTGCTATTTTAACCTGTCGTGGGGAAACTATTTGGATTGCCTTCATTTGACGTATTTAATTCATTATTTTTAGCTGCCAAAGTTGTTAGCTATTGGCCTTTAGCTATTAGCTCACACAACTTTCAACTTTCAGTTCTCAACTTTCAACTTATAAATTCGCTTCGCATTGCCTCCCATGATTTTGTTCTGTTCATTCTGAGACAATCCGGAAATCTTATTCCTCACCAGATTCATCCAATCCGAATAGGTTGTAGCTACCAAACAAACCGGCCAGTCTGAGCCGAAGAGCAACCGGTTGGCCCCAAATGCCTCCAGTACCACCTCAAAATAGGGATCAAGCTGATCTGTGCTCCAGTGGTGGTATTCGGCCTCGGTAACCATTCCAGATATCTTGCAGTTCACGTTTAGCCTTTTTGCCAACTGCTGAATCTGCTCCCTCCAGGGCGACAATTCGTTTTTCCGAATCTGTGGTTTCGCGATGTGATCCAGAACAAAAACCTGATCAGGATGTTGATCCACCATTCTGATGATATTGGGCAACTGATTTTCAACAATCAGAATATCATAGACGAGTTGGAAGTTTTTCAGCAGGCTGATGCCGCGGTTGAAATCCCTTTTCAGCACAAATTCCGGATCCGGCTCGGCCTGGATGATATGGCGGACGCCTTTCAGCAACTTTTCATCTGCAAAATGCTCAAGATAGGCTTCCAGTCCACTGTCCATCAATGGTAGCCAACCGACAACCCCTTTGATAAATTCATGCCGATGTGCCAATTCCAAAAGCCAAATGGACTCCTCTACCGACTGGCGGGCTTGCACCGTAACGACTCCGTTGATCCCCGAGGCAAGAATGATCTGCTCCAGCTTCCCCGGAAGGAAATCGCTCCGAATCTCATTCATCTTGTCGTCGATCCAATCGTACGCTACAGGATCGTAGTTCCAGAAATGGTGATGCGCATCTATCACCATGTTAAAGATATTTAAAATGTTCGTCTACCATTCCTTGATTCTTCATCTCCGCCCAGAAACCTAACGGAAGATCGGCATCCAGTACCTCCAGATTTCTTTTGATGCGTTCCGGTTTACTGGGATTGAGTGCCACTGCACTTACCTGCGGCATAGCCAGTGCAAACTTGAGGCAGGCATCACCGGGAGCAACTCTGAATTGATCGCAAACGGCACAAAACCGGGCTCTCCAGTTTAATAATTTCTGGTCGCATGGAGAAGCAGGATCAATTTTCCGGTAGTCGAAAAAATCACCCCCTGTCAGAAATCCAGCATTGAAAATGGCTGAATTGATGATTCCCACGCCATCCTTGTCCAATCGTTCAATGAATTCGATGATCTCCGGAGGGTGATGGTAAATGGTCAGTTTATTGGCGAACATTACCCAATCGAAAGGCACGTAATGGTACAACTCACGGATGGTAAGCCATTCCTTGGCACCAATTCCAACGGCTTTAACTTCTCCCTTTTCCTTCAGTTCGAAGAGTGCCCGGTAGGCACCTAAAATGTCATGAAGCCGCTTGGTGCGGTCGGCCCGGTCGGCGGCGGCCAAAAGGTATTCATCTGGATCGTGCACGGAGACTAACTGAGGCTTGTAATAGCCGCCAAGCAATTCACATCCCTGAGCCCAGCAATCGAGAATTCCCTTGTAGCTTATTTTTTGGACGGCATCGTATGAAAGGTTCACCCATGCTCCGGGTTCAAACGTTGGTTCATCTGTGGTTAGGGGCACCCTATACCATCCCAGTTTATTACTGATCAAAATATTGTCTTTCTCAATCCCCAATTGGTTGAGACCATTTCCTATCACCTCCAGAGCCAGTCCGGCACCATATTTCCCTGCACAATCAATCATTGGTGCAGTTGCAGAAACATTGAACCACTCCTGCATCAGCTCCAATTTTACACTTTCCGGCAGTTCCTGGTAGAGATTACCCAGGAAACTGGTACCGTAAATAATAGTTGGAACAGCCAATCCGGTTCTTCCAAATGGCCTGTGACCAGAATTTTTTAAATTGGTTTCCATCTGGAATTCTCCCCTGTGAATTTCGTTTTAGTCCAGTTTGTAGATACATTCCATCAACTGCCACTTTTCATCGGCGGTGGCTTCCGCAGAGGTCTGCTGAAATCTGGACACATAGGATTCCCACTCACTTTGCCTCGGCATTTGAGCCAACCTGGCCATTGCGCTTTCGTGATCGAAATCCATAACAGTGTCCATGATCATAAAGAGCCTGGTTCCTATGATATATATTTCCATGTCGATGATACCCACCTCCTTCATGCCAGCGGTAATTTCGGGCCATGCAGCTCCTGGTGCATGCACTTTTTTGTAATCCTCAATGAGTTGGGGATCATCCTTGAGCGACAGGGTTTTACAATATCTTTTGTAATTTATCATCGCTTATTGTTTTACTTCGTGACCCTTCAGGGCATAGTAGAGGATGAAACCGAACAACGGAATCGGTGTAAAGAAACCCGCCGACATCGTGTAATGGTCGGAAATCCAGCCCATCAGAGGAGGGAAGATCGCGCCACCGACGATGGCCATCACAATAAAGGAGGCTGCTTTCTTGGTCTGCGGTCCCAGATCCCTGATACCCAATGCAAAGATGGTCGGGAACATGATCGACATGAAAAAGAAAATGGCATAGAGTGAAACCAGGGAGATCCAGCCAAAGTTCATGCTAACAATCGGCAGCAGCAGGATGCACAGACCTGAATAAAGGGCGAGAATCCTGCTGGGCTTGAGGTAGCCCATCAGGTAACTGCCCGACATCCGCCCGATCATGAACAAGGCGAATCCGATGGATAAAAAATAGGGACCGTTTTTTACATCAAAACGGGGATACTGGGTCTCGTCGGTGACGAAATTGATCAGGTAACTGAAAACGCCCGTCTGTGCTGCCACGTAGCAGAATTGGGCGGCCACTCCCATTACAAAATGGGGCTTCTTTATGAGCGGTTTATCCAAAAAATCGCTCTCCTCTTTGTCCAGTTCAACCGTGGCATGCCCTGCCTCTTCTTCCGAAATTTCAGGCAGCGGGAGCCTCAAAAACACCAGGGCTACCACCAGTACCACCAACCCGATGATGGCCATTGGCAAGATCAGCGAAGCCAATTTTTCTCCGGCAACATTGCTCTGATTGCCATAAATATACAGGCCAATAAGAGGTCCGATTACCCATGCGAGTCCGTTGAAGGATTGTGAAAAATTGATACGCCTGGCGGCGGAATCCTTTGGACCGAGTTTGGTGGTATAGGGATTGGCTGCTGTTTCAAGCGTTGCAAGGCCGCATCCAAGGATGAACAGGCAAGTCAGAAAGATCCAGAACGATTCGAAAGAGGTAGTACCGGCAATCAGTAATGCACCCGTAGCAAAAAGTGACAACCCGAGTATAATCCCTTTCTTGTATCCGAACCGCTTCATGAAAAGTCCTGCAGGTATTGCCATTCCGAAATAGGCTCCATATAAGGCAAACTGAATCATGCTTGACTCAGACTTCTTCAGGTGCAATATCTGCTGAAAATGTTTGTCCAACGTATCAACCATTCCATGAGCCAGGCCCCAGAGGAAAAACAGGAAGGATATCAGGATAAAGGGAACCAGGAACTCTTTGGTGGTTAGTTTATGCTTCACAGTCATATTTTGAATTTTAATTAGTTGTGGTTATTTCAAACACCGTGGGTATGCTAAGTCATTAGTTTATCAAAAGTCACGAAACAAATCCATTTTGCCAAATGAGTCAGGGCTTGCAAAGCTTTGCGGGGAAGAAAATATGTTGTGGAACATGTTTTAGACCCTAATACTTTCATAGCGCATTAGTTTTTGCCTTGGTTTTTGTATTTTCAGCCGATTCATATTCCCTGCTATGGCCAAAAGGCATTTGTCGTTAAAGGATCTTGCTGTCGAATTGAACATCTCAATATCCACCGTTTCCAGAGCACTGAACAACCATCCGGATATCAGCCCTGATCTTACCAGAAAAGTTCAGGAACTTGCCTTGGTACGCAATTACATCCCCAATCCCCTTGCCATGGGTTTATTGAAGCAGGAAACCCGGATGATTGGCGTGATTGTACCCGATCTTGTAACCCATTTTTATTCCTCTATCATCTCCGGAATTGAGGAATATGCAAAAAACCGCGGCTACTTTATTCTCCTGGCTTCCTCCGATGAATCGATGGATAAGGAAGTTGAAGCAGTTTCAAATCTTCTGAAAGCAAGAGTAGACGGAATGATTGTTTGCCTCAGCAAGGAGACGGACCGGTTTGACCATTTCGCACAACTGGTTGACAATGAAATACCAGTAGTCTTTTTTGACAGGGTCTGCCTGACCGACTCTGTTCCTTCGGTTCAGATCGATAACAAGGATGCAGTAGAACAGATCGTAAGACACCTGGAAGAGCGTGGATACCGGCGCATAGCATTTATTTCAGGTCCACCTCACCTCAATATCTCGAAAGACAGGACTGCAGGTTACCTTTCAGGACTTGAAAAATCAGGATTGACTTTTGATGCCGCTCTGCTTCGCTCCTGCAACATGCAGATGGAAGAGGCAGTTCATCTTTTAACTGGTCTGCTTGCACTGCCAGATCCACCCGATGCCATCTTTGGTATCAATGATATGGTGATTTTTGCCGTGATGAAAGAATTGCAGCGCCGGGGGATAAAAATCCCTGAAGAGGTTGGAATAGTTGGTTTTGCCGATGAATTCCATGCGACCTTCCTGTCACCGCAACTTACCTCCATCATGCATCCAACACTCGAAATTGGCACCAAGGCTGCTGAACTCTTTTTTAAAAAGATGGAGGATCCGGGTTATGCAGAGACAGTAGTTCTTCCCACAAGGTTGGTAGTCAGAAAGTCATCACAACGGAAATAAGAATTAAGAGACTGACCGTCTACAAAATACAGAAAAATAAATCGGTCTGATAATTCGTAATTCGTAATTAATTCCCCTCCCCCTTCATCATCCTGTCAATTGCTTCCGCAACCGAATCGGCATTGGGCTTGGAGAAATACTCCCCGTCAGTTCCGTAAGCACCGCGATGGTCACGGGCCGAGATCACCAAAGGTTGGGCATCGAGGGCATAAAATGCCTCCTCTTGCTCCAAAATTTTTTGCAGCATGTAGCCTGTTCCTCCACCCGGTACATCTTCATCTAAAAGTACCAGCCGGTTGGTTTTCAAAAGGGATTGTGTGATCAGGTGATGAGTATCGAAAGGGGCCAGCGTCTGTACATCAATTAATTCAATTGAGATTCCCATAGGTTTCAACAGGCTGATAGCTTCCTGGGCAATGGTGACATTCCAGCCATAAGTGACAAGTGTCAGATCTGTTCCTTCTGCCAGGATCTCGGGCACTCCAAGCGGAATACAGTATTCTCCAATATTATCAGGCAATTTTTCGCGAACATAATAACCCTTCAGTGGTTCAACGACCAAAGCCGGGTCATCCCCCTTGAGGAGCGTATTGTAAAATCCTGCAGCTTGTGTCATGTTCCGTGGCACACAGAGATGAATACCCCTCATGGAACCGAGCAACATACTCATCGGTGATCCCGAATGCCACATACCCTGCAACTGGTGTCCACGGGTACGGATAATCAACGGTGCAATCTGTCGCCCGCAGGTCCGGTAATTTAATGTCGATAGATCATCTGCCAGGGTAGGCAGTGCATAGATCAGGTAATCGAGGTACTGAATCTCTGCGATGGGCTTGAACCCGCGCAAGGCAAGTCCTATCCCCTGACCGATGATGGTTGTTTCTCGGATTCCGGTGTCGAAAACACGGTGCAACCCAAATTTTTCAGACAGTCCTTTCGTCTCCTGGTTGACACCGCCCAAAACACCCGTATCTTCCCCGAAAGAAAGCATCAAAGGGTATTTCTGCAAGAGAAGGTCGAAATTTTGATTGAGTAGTTCGGAGCCGGTAACCCAGGTTGGCTCTTCATTGTATCTTGCTTTGCTATCAGTTTCACTGCCGTTCCCGACCAAGGCTTTGAACTGTGGTATACTGAAAAGCCTTTCTCCAATCTCCTCGGATACTTGAATCCAGGATGCCAATTTGCTATCTTGCTCTTTTAGACCCGGATTTCCCTTAATTGCCCTGTAAAGTGATTTTGCGTACCGGATCAATGCCTTCCGGGTAGGATAGGCAGCCTTCTGCAAGGCTTTTAACTCGGCAGATTTAGTCGCCAGGGGATCGTAATTGTTCGATATGGAAGCGACGACAACTTTTAAGGCACTGCTCTCCGCTTCGAATCCTGCGATGTAGTTGGCCCAGGCCCTGTCCCTCGCAGTTCGGGCTTCGCGGGAGGCTTCCTCTTCAATCTGTTCCAGTTTTACTACGTTGCCATAGCCTTCAAGGATAATCCACTCCCTGAATTTAACGATAGGGTCAAAATCCTGCTCCCATTGCAGACGTTCTGCACTCTTGTACCGTTCGTGCGAACCGGAGGTAGAATGACCCAGCGGTTGAGTCAATTCATCGATGTGAAAAATGACAGGCTGGTGTTTCGTTCTGCACAGGGCTATGCCCTCGTCAAAGGTTCGGACCATGCAGGGATAATCCCACCCTTTGCAGGAATAAATCTTACAGCCAGGATCAGTCTCGTCTGCCTCAAAGCCCTTCAATGCCTTGGATATGCTACCCTTGGCAGTCTGCAGATCGACCGGAACGCTGATGCCGTAACCATTGTCCCAAATGGCTACAGCCAGTGGGACCTGAAGCACACATGCTGCATTGATCGTTTCAAAAAACATTCCTTCCGAAGTACTGGATTCCCCTATGGAACCAAATGCAACCTCATCACCCGTTATCTTACCAATCAAATGGGGTCCAAATTCTGGATGATCCCTTACCAGTTTGGAGGCTTGTGCCAGTCCAAGCAGACGTGGTATCTGGCCTGCTGTCGGCGAAAGGTCAGCAGCCGAATTCTTCATATAGGCAAGTTCATTCAATCCACCCGAAACCGACCTGTTGGCTGTAGAATGGTGGTTGTTGAAATTCCTGCCTCCCGTTGATGGATTGTTGGCTGTATTGGTATCCCCATAAAGTTGGGAAAAGAACTCTGTCGGCGACATCATTCCTGCCGCAAGCATAAAGGTCTGATCGCGGTAATAGCCCGATCGCCAGTCTCCTTCGCGATAGCTTTTCACATAGGCAACCTGGGCCAACTCCTTGCCATCGCCGAAAATACCGAACGGAGCCTTTCCAAGGTGCACTTCTTTTCTTCCAAGAATGCTTAACTGTCTGCTAAGAAATACTGTATAATAATCCTTCAGCACACTTTCTTCTGAGAAAAGAGACTGATTTTCAGATACTTTTGAACCCATCCAAAAAATTTATATCATTGCCAATGGACAATTGACAATTATGAATATGACTTTCTGATTAAACGAAAAACGGAGATTTAAGTTATCCTAAATGGGATAAAAAAAGCCGAAAGGACTTCACCCCTTCGGCTTTTATTTTACTTGAAATATATCTATTCGCTTAATATTAAATTACTTACATGATAATAATTGTCAGTTGTCAATTACTTTGTTTTCCCATAGATTGGCCCATAAGTACCACAGGCACGGTAGTCGCTGCCCTCCTTGTCCATACCGAAGGCACTCCAAACAGCAGGTCGGAAGATTTTAACCTCCTCCACATTGTGCATGCATACCGGTATCCTCAGCATAGCTGCCAAAGAGATCAGGTCAGCTCCAATGTGGCCGTAGCTTATAGCACCGTGGTTGGCACCCCAATTGGCCATCACGCTATAGACATCGGCAAACGGACCTTTGCCGTTCAGGCGAGGGGCAAACCAGGTTGTAGGCCAGGTCGGATTGGTACGTTTGTCAAGTGTGGCATGTACCTCCTCCGGAAGATCAATGGTCCACCCCTCAGCGATCTGAATTACAGGACCAACTCCCTTGATCAGGTTAACCCTGCTCATGGTAACAGGCATCTCTCCTTCAGTTTTAAAATGGGAAGAGTAACCGCCTCCGCGGAAATATCCAAGATCTGCAGGTGCCCAGTCGGTGGCATCCAGGCAGGCTTTTGCCTCTTCTTCCGAAATATCCCAAAATGGTTTCATGATAGACTGTCCATCCTTTTTTTGTTGTCCGGTTGCATCGAGCGTGGTGGAACCTGAATTGATCAGATGAATAATTCCATTCTCTGCTTTTCCTGTCAGTTTGCTTCCGGTGACCCGTTCTATGGCCTCCGGACTCCAGAAGGTACGAACATCCGAAAATATCTGCGCAGTATTTGTAAGCAGATGGCCAAATAGCATTGCAACCCCATTCAATGAATCATTCTCCGTAGCAAATACAAATGCTTCACGGATGCCGTTCCAGTCGAACGAAGAATTGAGAATGGCCTCCATGAAGTCACCGTTGGGGAGATGGTCCGTCCAGGCACGCTGTCCCTGGAAGCCGCCCAAAATAGCATTGTGCCCCAAAGCCTCTTCGCCGTATCCCAACTCTTTCAGCTTAGGGTTTCCGATCATCAGATCACGCGCAGATAAGGTCATCTTTACCGACATTTCCCATTCCCAATCTTTCCTTTCACGGGTCGCCTGCTTGGCAGGATCGTTAACATCTGCTCCTTCTTTGCAGTTTGCTTTCACCCATGCAAGGGCTTTTTCGTACTCAGAATGATCATAGATGCCTCTTTCCGCCCGGCGGACCAGTTCTGACATGTCAATTACCTCAGTACGGATGCCCAGGTAATCCAGCAGGAACTCCTGATCCACATAGGATCCGGCAATACCCATTGACATTCCTCCAAGAGAGAGGTATGACTTGTTCTTCATCTGAGCCACAGCCAGACCGGCTTTCACAAAACGCAAGATTTTCTCCTTCACGTCTTCAGGTATGGAAGTATCCTTTTTATCCTGAACATCGTGACCATAAATGCTGAATGCAGGAAGGCCCTTCTGGGCATATCCGGCCAGTGCGGCTGCCAGATAGACTGCACCAGGACGTTCGGTTCCATTGAAGCCCCAAACAGCTTTGGGCAATAGCGGATCGGTATCCATTACCTCGGTGCCATAACACCAGCAGGGAGATACTGTCAGTGACACCCCTACGCCTGACCGGGCAAATTTTTCGGCACACATGGCTGCTTCTGCCACCCCCCCAATGGTGGAATCGGCAATGACGCACTCGATCTTCTCGCCGTTGGGGAAACGTAGATTTTCACTAATTAGCTGCGCAGCAGCCTTTGCCATGTTCATCGTTTGATTTTCGAGGGATTCCCTAACCCCTTGAAGACGTCCGTCAATCACAGGACGAATACCTACTTTGGGAAGTTCTCCAATTAATCTGTTTGTAGCCATTTTCTTAGTTGATTTTATAGTTGTTCGTTAAAAAAGACAGTGCCATTCAGCAGCCCAAAATTAGATTAAAATGAAAACAATTGCTATAGACTGATGTATTAATAACATTTTCAATTCAACCTTTTTAAAAAATCTATGTTTATCATATTACAGAAAGGCTCCTGGATAGAGCGCTTATTCTAACTGTTCAATATACTGTTTTCCCTAAATTCATCACTTTGTCACTATCGTGAACTTAACATGGGTAAATGCTGCATGCATTTCGATTCTTCTCACAGGTAAATTTTGCCTTAAAAATTCTTTTTTCTCTCTTTTTTGCCTTAACTTACTTGTACAAACTGAAGCCAAAAGTACACATCATCATGCCAAATTTGTTTCCACCCGAAATTATTAAAAGCAGTTGTGAAAACTACTTCGCTGAGCAGAGAACCTCCAGTCAGATCATCTATGTTACAGTCTTGATCTTCCTATTGGCAGCAATCGGCCTGCTTCCATTTGTGACCGTTCAGATCACCACCCAAAGCGAGGGGGTGGTCAGATCCGGGTACGAAGACAATCCGGTTGTGCCTGTTGTGACAGGTCAGGTTGTGTCATGCCGGATAGCCGAAAACAAGGCTGTCAGTAAAGGCGATACCCTTCTTGTGATTGCCTCCGACCAGGTGGATCTGGATTTAAAGTTGCAAGCCTTCAGACAGAAAGAGGATTCATTGATGCTGCTGGATCTGCAGTTATTGATCAGGGGCGAGACGACAGGATTGCACACGACACTTTACAAACAAGAATTCTTAACTTATTCGGGAAGATTGACTGAACAGAAAACCCAGCTAAAACAAGCGGAACAAGAGTTTATTCTGGCTGAAACCTTGTTCAAAAAAGGCATCACGCCCAAACATGATTTTGACAAGATCAACAACCAATTCCAGTTTGAAAGAAACCGATTCAATACCATCAGGGAACAGCAACTTTCACTTTGGCAGGAGAAGTTAAAAGAGACAGCTTTAAATATAGAGGAGTTGCATACCAAAAGTATCCAGCTAAAAGTGGGTAAAAAACTATATTGCCTCACCGCACCGGTGTCAGGTGTCCTAACAGGTTATAGCGGGATCAGGGAAGGGAACTTTACGGTACCCAACCAACCTATCGCCAGAATCTCTCCCGATAATGAACTTCTGGTTGAATGTTACGTCTCTCCTTCCGACATCGGACTTATTCAAAAAGAAATGGCTGCCACCTTCCAGTTCCATGCCTACAATTACAATATTTGGGGCATTGCTGGCGGTTGTGTAAAGGAGATCTCGGACAATGTGATCAATATCGGCAATAACCCCTACTTCCGGGTCAGATGTCAGCTCAATGACCAGTTCTTACAGCTAAAAAACGGCACCAAAGGATATTTGATCAAAGGGATGTCGGCGACAAGCCGATTCAAAGTTGCCGATCGTACACTGTTCCAACTTTTGTATGACAAAGCTGACAATTGGCTTAACCCAAAACGCAAAAACGGATGAGGACGACCATTAAACAACGCGACATAACCGATTGTGGTGCTGCATGCCTTGCTTCAGTGGCTGCTTACTATCGCCTGGGGATTCCGGTTGCGAAGATACGCCAGATGGCGGGCACCGATCAAAAGGGAACCAATGCCTGGGGTCTGATCAAAGCCGCAGAGAAACTGGGATTTACGGCAAAAGGCGTAAGGGGAGGCATTGATGCATTGCCTACCATTCCCTGCCCTGCAATTGCCCATGTGATCCTGAACAAAACGCTCCTCCACTTTGTGGTAATCTACCGCTTTTCAAAAGAACGGATAGAATACATGGATCCGGCAGATGGCGAAATGCACAAATCGACTATTAAACAATTTGAGGAGATCTGGTCAGGTGTCCTCATTCTCATGGCTCCCGGAGCAGAATTCCAGCCTAAAAACGAGAAAATATCCGTATATTCCAGATTCTTCTTCCTGCTGCAACCACACAAGGCTATTTTGATCCAGGCTCTCTTAGGTGCAATTGTCTATACTATCCTGGGCCTGTCAACTTCAATCTATCTCCAAAAAATCACGGATTTTGTACTGGTAGATCACAACACTAACCTCCTAAATCTGCTGAGTGTGATCATGCTTCTGTTGGTTCTGCTCCAACTCTTCATCGGCTTTTCCAAAAATATTTTTGTCCTGAAAACCGGACAAAGAATCGATGCCCGACTGATCCTCGGATATTACAAACATTTACTGAAACTCCCTCAGCATTTCTTTGATTCGATGCGTGTTGGCGAAATTGTCTCCAGGATCAATGATGCGGTCAAAATTCGTGCTTTCATCAACGATATTGCCATCTCTTTACTGGTCAGTCTGTTTATTGTGATTTTTTCATTTGTGCTGATGTTTGTGTATAGCTGGAAACTCGCACTGATCGTCTCGACAGTTATTCCACTTTATGGACTGGTCTACTGGGTAACCAACCATCTGAACAAAAAAAGGGAACGAAAACTGATGGAGGACACAGCCGACCTGGAAAGCCAATTGGTGGAATCGCTCAATTCGGTCAGAACGATTAAAGAATTCGGACTGGAATCCTACGCAAACCTTAAGACTGAAATACGTTTTATCAACCTGCTTCGGTCCATCTACCGCTCCACCATCAATGGTCTCTTCTCGTCCACAGGAACAGAATTGATCAGCCGTGTCTCTACCATCCTGCTACTTTGGATTGGATCTTACTATGTTTTGGAAAGAGCCATCTCTCCTGGCGAATTGCTCTCCTTCTATGCCCTTGCAGGCTACTTCACGGCACCGGCCTCCAACCTTATCGGAATGAACAAACCAATCCAGAATGCCCTGATTGCCGCTGACCGCCTGTTTGAAATCATGGACCTCGACCAGGAATCGGATGGGGATAAACTGGAGATAACTCGTCAGCAAACAGGAGACATCGTGTTTCATAATATCAACTTTAGCTATGGAACCCGAACTGATGTGTTTGTCCATTTTTCTTTTTGCCTTAAAAAAGGGGAGATCACTGCCGTGGTCGGCGAGAGCGGATCGGGTAAAACGACTTTGGTCGCTCTGATACAAAAATTGTATCCTTTGACTCAAGGCACCATCACTATGGGCGATTACAACCTGGGCCACCTCTCCGCTGAGAGTTTGAGGAGAATTGTGGCGGTAGTTCCTCAGCGACTCGATCTCTTCACCGGTACCATCCTGGAAAACATTGCTGTAGGGGAATTCAGCCCCGACCTGGGACGGGTGCTTGAGATTAGCCGCTCATTAGGCATGCAGGCCTTTATCGAAAAGCTTCCAGCAGGGTTCAACAGTTGGATCGGAGAAAATGGCACTACGCTATCAGGCGGTGAGAAACAAAGGATCGCCATCGCCAGGGCACTCTACCGAGATCCTGAGATCCTTCTGTTTGATGAGGCAACCTCTTCCCTTGACAATGAATCGGAACAGTTTGTACAGGATACCATTCATCAACTGAAAATGCAGGGAAAAACAATTCTCATTATCGCTCACAGATTGAGCACAGTGGTAAAGGCCGATCATATTGCCGTACTTGAAAAAGGTTTGGTGGTGGAGGAGGGCAACCATCTCTCCCTATGGCAACAAAAAGGAAAGTATTTCGGGATGTGGCAAAAACAGCTTCCCTTTTTCAGTGAAACCGGTTGGAATGAGCCGGAAGAAAAAATCGGAATCAATTACAATGAAGCAGTTTGACCAATTTGAACGTATGAAGAAGATGAACAGGCTGATCCGTTCCGGCCAAACCGGAACTCCGGCTGAATTTGCCGAAATCATGGGGATCAGCCAAAGCCATCTTTTCAGGTGTCTGAATTATCTGGAACAATATGGGATGGACATCAGGTACAGCCGCACACTCAAAACCTATTTCTATGGGAACGACAACGAACTGACCATCAGCTACTCTCTCAAATTGATTGCAAATAACAAAACAAAGGAGATACTTGGCGGAATGAATATCCTAAAGAAGTATACTACAGAGTTGGCTACATCTCTTCAATCATCTTGCTGATAATCTCGCGAAACATAGCAATATCCGATTCTGGCAAGACATTCAAAAACCTGGACTCGCATTCCTGTCGGCTTTTGTCAATTTCAGTCCTGATCTTCTTTCCGTTTTCAGTCAGACATAGCGTAATGGCCCGCCGGTCAGATTTGTCCACGTTGCGGTCGAGGTAACCATCCACCACCAGTTTTTCAACCACCCTGCTGATGCGGGAAGGCGACAATCCCATATTCTTGGCCAGTTCAGGACTGCTGATGCCCGTGCATTGATCCAGTGAACTGAAGAATAACAATTCAGATTGTGATAAGTGCAGATTTTCCATCAGTTGGTTATCAATAGCTGCGCATTTTCGCTTCAGCTCGTATACCAAACCCAGTATTTCACTTCCTTTTTCCATGGATGTTTACTATTTAAGCTGTTGGCTGTTGGCAATTAGCTGTTAGCTATTAGGTAAAATTTATTATATGTCTTATATCCAATTAGTTATAATATGTATTCCAAGAATAGTCCACCAAATCTACCCTTACCAATGACTAACAGCCAAAAGTTAACAGCTAATTACCTTCCCCCGACAAAACTACAAATAAGTCAACTATTTACAAAAGCATTTTGTGCTATTAGCAAATATTTTTACTAAAATGTTTTTTATTCCCGAAAAACAATTTACTTTTGCATGATAATTATTGCTAATAGCAAATTAAAATACAAAATCATAGCACTATGGCACTTGAACATTTAACCATGGATACCTTCAAGGAGAAAGTATTCAATTTTGAAGCTAACAAAGAGTGGAAATTTGAAGGAACAGTACCGGCATTGGTAGATTTTTATGCTGATTGGTGTTCCCCATGCAAAATGATTGCACCAATTCTGGAAGAACTACAGGCAACTTATGGAGAAAAACTAATAATCTATAAGGTTAATACAGAAGAAGAAAAGGAATTGGCTGGACTTTTTGGCATTCAAAGTATCCCCTCCCTGCTTTTCATCCCGCTGGAAGGTCAACCCCAAATGGCCCAGGGGGCACTCCCAAAAGCCACCTTTGTCAGTGCAATCGAAGACGTATTGAAAGTCACTGCCAACTGAAAATGTAACAACTCCCTACGTGATTCGTATGATAAATAAAGTTCATTCTTATCAATTTCATCAATCATAATTATCATAGTCAATCAAAAGAATCATAGTCTATGAAGCAGGAAATCAACCTCGCCTGGAAAAAAGGGATGGCCTTCGAGACCGAACTGTATGGCCACAAGCTGACAGTTGACATAGATCAGGCCAATGGTGGACAGGATCTCGGTCCACGACCGAAAGCACTGATGATGGTTGCGCTCGCAGGATGTACCGGAATGGACATTGTCTCCATGTTGGCCAAAATGCGCGTCGATTTGGAAGATTTGAACATAAAAGTGGATGGTGAGGTGACAGAAGAACATCCCAAACATTATACCTCCATGCACATTACCTATGAATTCTGGGGGAAGGGGCTTCCTTTGGACAAGCTGGAAAAAGCAGTTTCCCTCTCCGACGAGCGGTATTGTGGTGTTGCAGCCACGCTCAAGAAAGGAATTCCTGTTACCCATTCCATTGTCGTACACGAAATTTGAAGTTTAGTTTCTGGTTAGATAGATTTGTAACAACAAAAAGGCCGAAGTAGCAATACTGTTGGCCTTTTTTAATGTTGGATGCCTTTCGACAAATGTCAATAGATTGTAAAAAATTTCTTGCTATTCCCCATTTTTTGTTCTTCCTTCATAGTGCTTCTTGTCCTCTATTCTGCCTGAATAATTTTTATTTTGCTGATTGAACTAATTTTACCATGATTATTTTGAAATTTAATTTAATCATCTAATTTTGCTAACACATTTAAATCAAAACAATGATTACACTTACAAATTACAGGGGCTCGAACTGGCTTTGGCATGACTTCATTCAAGATGCGTAAGCGGTATGCCTGTAATATAACCATAAAAGGGGAACTGTCTGTTTACGCGGCATTTCCCCTTTCCTTTTTATAAATATTTCAACCCCCTAAAACCATAGACGATGCAAAAGAAAATCTATCTCGACGAATCGGAAATGCCCAAACAATGGTACAATCTTGCTGCAGATCTTCCGATGTTACCGCCACTCGGTCCGGATGGCAAACCCATCTCCGCCGAAATGCTGGCACCCGTCTTTCCCATGAACCTTATCGAACAGGAAGTAAGTACCGAACGCTGGATCGGTATCCCTGATGAAGTCCAGGATATGCTGAAAATCTGGAGACCCAGTCCGCTGATCCGAGCTTTTGAACTGGAAAAAGCGCTGGGGACTCCCGCAAAAATCTTCTACAAAAATGAAAGTGTTTCCCCTGCTGGCAGCCACAAGCCCAATACTGCCGTGCCTCAGGCCTGGTATAACAAACAATTCGGCATCAAGAGAATCACTACCGAGACCGGTGCCGGCCAATGGGGCAGTGCACTCTCCTTTGCCTGTGCATTGATTGGAGGGATAGAATGCAAAGTTTTCATGGTTAGGGTTAGTTACGAACAGAAGCCCTTCCGCCAGATCCTTATGAACACCTGGGGGGGCACCTGTGTCGCAAGTCCAAGCACGGAAACTGCCGCAGGAAGGGCTGTACTGGCAGAGTTTCCTGACACCCCCGGAAGTTTGGGTATTGCTATCTCCGAAGCGGTAGAGGCTGCAGTGACAGATCCTACGGGCCAGACCAGGTATGGGCTGGGATCGGTTCTTAACCATGTAATGCTGCACCAGACCGTGATTGGGCTTGAAGCAAAAAAACAGTTGGCAAAAGTCGGCATCAAAAAACCGGATATAGTAATTGGTTGCTGCGGTGGAGGATCCAATTTTGCAGGACTTGCTTTCCCCTTCCTTCAAGACAAAATCAATGGGGATGACATTGAAATTATTGGCGTAGAACCTGCATCCTGTCCTACCCTTACCAAAGGAACCTTCATGTACGACCATGGCGATCTTGCCAGGATGACCCCGCTGTTGCCTATGTACAGTCTTGGACACAATTTTATTCCTGCTCCAATTCACGCCGGAGGCCTGCGTTACCATGGGATGTCACCATTGGTAAGTGCTGCGGTAAGAGCCGGATATGTAACACCAATCGCCATCAACCAGTCTGAATGCTTCGAGGCCGGTATGTTGTTTGCCAAAACGGAAGGAATTGTTCCGGCACCGGAAACGACCCACGCCATAGCTGCCACCATTCGGGAAGCCAAAAAGGCAAAAGAGGAGGGAAAAGAAAAGACCATCATTTTCAACCTGTCGGGACATGGAATGATGGACCTGGTTGGATATGACAAATACATGCGTGGTCAACTGTCAGACTATGAGATGTCTGAAAAGGAGATCAGTGACAACCTGCACCAGATGGACGGCTATCCGAAGCCGTAAAGAAAGGTTAAAGGTTAAAGGCCAAAGTAGGGGCATCCATTGAGGTGCCCCTATCTATTTCAATAGGATCAACTTTCCAAAAGTCCATTGTTATGAGCAATTTAAGTTCTTTACTTAAAATTTCGGGAAAGTTCTGACAACTATAAAATTCCTGCAACCTCACCCACTCTATTCAGAAAGGCCCTCTTCTCTCCATCGGTAATAAAGGACGCCTCAAAGGAGTTCTTCACCAATTGTACGATCTCCTCCCGGGTCAAAGAAAGGGCGTCCGCAACGGCAAAGTAGTTGTCGTTAAGATATCCCCCGAAATAGGCTGGATCATCCGAATTGACTGTTACTTTGATTCCACGGTCCATCATCTCCTTCAGAGGATGGTCTGCCATTTTTTGAATTACCTTCAGTTTAAGATTGGAAAGCGGACAAGAAGTAAGCGGAACTTCATAAATACCAAGCACATCCACCAAATCTGAATCCTCAAGCGCACTGTTTCCATGATCGATCCTGGAAGCCCTCAGAAGGTCAAGAGCCCCCCATATGTATTCGGGTGGCCCCTCTTCTCCGGCGTGTGCAACCGTCAAAAAGCCCATTTCCTGTGCTTTTTCAAATAGATCAGCGAACAAATCGGGGGGAAAATTCTTTTCAGAAGAATCTAATCCAACAGCAGTGATCCATCCCTTAAAAGGAACTGACTCTTCAAGCGTTTTAAATCCATCCTCCTGACTCAGGTGTCGAAGGAACGACATAATGAGCCGGAACGTGATTCCCATCTGCTCAAAACCATCCACCAGGGCACGGTATATACCCCCGATTATGGCACTGAATGGGACTCCCCTTTCGGTATGCGCCTGTGGATCAAACATTATCTCAGTGTGGACAATATTGTTCTCCTTTGCTTTGAGCAGGTAAGCCCAGGTCAAGTCGTAGAAATCCTGCTCCTTCAGCAGAACTGATGCCCCGGCATAATAAATATCCAGAAAATCCTGAAGATGATCGAATTGATAAGCCTCCCGAACGGCCTGTTCAGAAGAATAATTCAATTCTATCCCATTACGCATGGCAAGCTGAAACATGAGTTCAGGCTCGAGGGTTCCTTCAATATGAAGATGCAATTCGGCTTTTGGAAGGGAACGAATAAACTTGTGAAGATCTGTCATGCAGATTAATAATTTTTTGCCTGAAGTTCGAAATAAGCTTGAGGATGTCCGCAAATCGGACAAGATTGAGGAGCACTTTGTGACTCGTGCAAATATCCGCATACAGCACATTTCCATATAACTTTGTCACCCCTTTTGAATACCAAGCCGGACTCAAGATTGTTGTAAAGAGTCCTGTACCGCTCTTCATGCGCTTTTTCAACCTTTGCAATCATTTTGAATATAGCAGCTACAGCTTTGAATCCTTCTTCATCCGCAATGCGAGCAAATTCCGGATACAGTTCCGTCCACTCTTCATTCTCACCATCAGCTGCTGCTTTCAGGTTTTCAAGGGTTGTTCCTACCCTACCAGCCGGATAGGATGCCGTTATTTCAACCATCCCACCTTCAAGAAATTTAAAGAATTGCTTGGCATGCGAACGCTCATTGAAGGATGTTTCATCGAATAGGTCAGCGATTTGTTCCAGCCCCTCTTTCCTCGCCTGTTTGGCAAAATAGTCATAGCGCATCCTTGCCTGTGACTCTCCAGCAAATGCCTTCAACAGATTTTGTTCTGTTTTTGTACCTTTTATTGAACTCATGATTGAAACTGAATTAGGTTATACAATATGACCACATCAGTTTTTCGACTGATATACGCTAAAGTTAGAATAAAATTCGGATTCCTCAAAAAAGAATTGCAAGCTATTTAGAAATAGCACCATCTCCCCTTTTCAATGGGTAATATATCAGGGAAGGGGAAGTTATTGGCTCCCCAAGATCAAGATTTTTCCACATCTTATCCACTTTTTCAATGGTTTCAAGAGAAGAGACTACAGGATTGGGCCAGTCGCGCTTGAATCCATCGGATGCGGCCGTTTTTCGCGTACCATCTATAACAAGGTGGGTAACTTCATTTTCAAACGATGCCTCAAAGATTTTACAATCGCGTTTCGGATCAATATTGCCGGTAACAAACCAGACTACAGCATCCAAATTGCCAATCGGTAGCGCGGCGTCAACGATAACAATCAACTTGACAGGCCGGAGGGCTTCAATATCCAGTAAACTTTTGGTTAACTCAGCTAGCCGAAAATCCGATTGTTTCTCGATTCCGATTATAAGAACCGAAATCCCCTTGTTGAGCAATGAGGCATTTATGCTCCTGACCTGGGGTAGCTGCTCTGTCAGATTTGCAAACACACGGGCATTGGGAAGCGGAATTGTGGCCACAGCACCACCCATTTCTTCGGGAAATTTTGTGGTTGCATCTATACCCATCTTGGATCCAAATGCAAATTTCGACGAGGAATGATCCAGCACATCCATTGGGCCGGAAGAGAAAATGATATCTCTTGCAGGATCTAATCTATCCGAAATATTTCGAACAAAATCCACCATGTTGATCCATGGATTCTCCTGATCTGTCACTACCATGATCTTGTTGAACATCATCTGTCCGGCACCCCACATGGCATTCATTGTTTTTTGGGCTTGACCGGCATAACTCTTATCGATCCTGGCCAGAGTGAGATTATGGGCTACACCTTCAGGAGGAAGATAAAGATCTTTCAATTCCGGCACCAGTGTCAGTTTCATCGGAGTCAGGAAGATCTTTTCAGTTGCCAGACCGATGTAGGCATCTTCCTGGGGTGGAATCCCCACGATAGTAGCCGGATATATTGCCCCTTTGCGGTGCGTAATGCAGGTCACATGAAATTTTGGATACCAGTCGGCCAGCGAATAAAAACCGGTATGATCGCCAAAGGGACCTTCCCATACAGGATCTTCAACAGGATCTACATATCCTTCAATGATGAAATCGGCATCCTCCGGAACTTCAAGGTCATTGGTCAGGCATTTCACCAATTCCACTTTCCTTTTTCGAAGAAATCCCGCAAGCATGTACTCATCAATTTGGTCTGGGAGTGGTGCCGTTGCTGCATAGGTATAGGCAGGATCCCCCCCTAAGACAACAGAAACCGGCATTCTTTGTCCGAGTTTTTGATAACCCAGATAGTGTCGGGCACCCGTTTTGTGCTTGTGCCAGTGCATACCGGTTGTGTCGGTAGAAAGAACCTGCATCCGGTACATTCCCACATTGCGAATGCCTGTCACAGGGTCTCGGGTGACGACTCCCGGCAGGGTAATAAAAGGACCACCATCTGCAGGCCAACAGGTTAAAATAGGCAATCTGGTCAGATCAGGCCGTTCCATGACCACAGCCTGACAGCTTCCCTTGCCTGACTTTCGCTTAGGCATCCAGGAACCGATCCTGGAGAGAAGTGGAAGCAACTTCAGCTTATCGATGAAATTTTCACCTGGACCTGACAGTTGTTTAAAGAGGTTTTCCAATTCTGTTCCGATAGCATCGAGAGAACTACAGCCAAGTGCCAGACAAATTCTTGATTCAGAACCAAAGGCATTAATAAGCAGGGGAAAAGCGGTCCCGTTGTTTTCGAACAACAAGGCTTTCCCCCCTCCGGGGCTTTTTGAGACACGGTCAACGATTTCGGTAATTTCCAACACAGTATCAACCTTTTGGCTGATTTTTACCAATTCATTTCTCCGTTCCAGTTCCTTAACAAAATCGTATAGCCCGTTGTAAGACATTATAAGATTAAATACCCGCCTTTTGCTTGAAGAATTCCAAAGTTTCGGAGGAAGGTCTTTCCAATGGCAAATTGTACATCCTGTCCCATACCAATTGTGCCAAAACTCCCAGTGATCGGCTCACTCCGAACATAACAGTATAGAAGAAATGCTCTGTGATCCCGTAGTGTTGCAGCAATGAGCCAGAGAAGGCATCTACATTCGGCCATGGATTTTTGATCTTTCCAAGTGATTGCAATATTGGAGGAACAATGTCATAAATAAGGTTAACAGTATCTACAAGTGCATCTTTCTCGACATATTTTTTTGCAAAAATCTGCTGAGCGGTAAAGCGCGGATCCGTTACCCTTAAAACAGCATGTCCGTAACCGGGCACAACCTGACCCGAAGAAATAGTTTTGCGAACATAAGCTTCTATCTTGCTTCTTTGTTCTGCCTCACTCGCATATTCACCGATCTCATCCTGCATTTCATAGATCCAGTTGATCACCTCCTGGTTGGCATATCCATGAAGAGGTCCTGCCAGACCAAGCATACCGGCAGCATAGGAATAATAGGGATTGCTGAGAGCCGAACCCACAAGATGTGTGGCATGGGCAGAGACATTGCCTCCTTCATGGTCAGCATGGATCATCATGTACATTCTAAAGAGACGGTATACTTCGTCACTGTCATACCCCATCATATGGGCAAAATTGGCAGCCCAGTCGAGATTCGGGTCTGGGGGAATAAACTTGCCATCCTTGTAATTTCTACGGTAAATATAAGCTGCGATAACAGGAAGGGCTGCAATCAGATTCATTACATCTTCGAAGGTCGTATCCCAGTAGTCATTTTTATGGAGTCCTTCCCGGTGTGCCTTTTGAAACTTTGATTCGGTCGCCATCGCCAGAATAGCAGTACTGAACTGAGTCATTGGTTTACTGGTAAGTGGCATTGAATCCAGAATGGTGAAAACGTGGTCTGGAAGGGTACTTCTCTTGACCCACTCCTTGCTCAATTCATCTACCTCTTGTTTGGTAGGAATCTCATTCAGGAGAAAAAGATAGAAGAGACCCTCTGACAGCGGTTCTCCTTCAGGCCTGACTTTTGGCAATTTTGCCTGAATTTCCGGTATGGTATATCCCCGATAGGTAATACCGGTATTGGGATCAAGTTTGGAAGTGACAGTAAGTAAACCGGTAATCCCCTTCATACCGGTAAGTACCTGATCGATATTGACTGACTCAATGACTGTACTCCCATAATCGCTGATCAAACGTTTGACGACAAGGCGCTCTTCCTCACCCTTCTTCAACAGTTTCTTTTTAATGTAATCCATAAAGAGTTTATTATGTTAATTATCTATTTTCATGCAACCACAAAGCCACACCCTTCAAAAATTCAATTCCGAAGATCTTCCCGATGTGCAGGTGAAAATTACATAAAAAATGAATCAATTTATATATTTATCTAACAATGGAGGTAAATATTTTAGTTTTCCGGGTATACGTAAAAATTGGCTGGCAGGTTAAAACAAAAGCCATCCGAATTGGATGGCTTTTGAAAATATTTATGTAAACCTGAAATCAGGAAGCAACTTCTTCGGAAGCTACGGTCGCTTTTTTCGGCTCCTTGGCAGGGGCATCCGTTTTCTTCGGCTTGCGGGTCCTGCGTTTTTTGGTAGTGTCTGCTTTAGGGGTTGACAACATGTTTTCGTTGTAGTCTACCAGTTCGATAATGCACATTTCGGCATCATCTCCCATGCGGTTCCCAGTCTTCAAAATTCTTGTGTATCCACCCGGACGATCGCCAATTTTCACAATAATATCACGGAATAGTTCAGTTACGACGAATTTGCTTTTCAACTCGCTGAATACTTCCCTCCTGTTGTGCGTACTGTCTTCCTTGGCACGAGTAATCAATGGTTCAACAAATTTCCTCAGCTCTTTTGCCTTTGCAAGCGTGGTTGTAATGCGCTTGTGAAGCAAAAGCGAGTTTGCCATATTGGAAAGCATCGCCTTCCGGTGTGAACTGGTCCTACCTAAATGATTAAAACCTTTTCTATGTCTCATTTCAATTATTCCTTGTCTAATTTATACTTACTGATG
>Ga0118677_10002638_pt1 | contig 35662 bp, 34 predicted proteins | sample AliMusrvi5mmetaG_FD_86154 | JGI IMG/M metagenome (GOLD analysis project Ga0118677, IMG submission 86154)
ATCTGATGCCTCTCATTTAACTTCCTTTTAGTGATTTCAGACATTATCAACTGTCTACTAAATCGGGGGAAGTCCATGACTGTGTTTAACTATAAAGCACACTTCGCATACTAAGGGTGCCTAAGTCAAACGACTCGGTCATAAAATGTAACTGATCCTCGCTATGACGTATAGCAGTAATGTAAAGTAAAGGAAGATAGTGCTCATCAGAGGGCGCGGCTAGCCTTGCGCAGGGGCCAGCGCGTTCAATATGCATTAGCGCCTCATCATCACTATTTTCTAAAGCTGATTTAACGTATTGATCAAAATCTCGTGCCCAATCAGCAGTTTTTCCTTGCATATTGAGTTGCGCTAAATTATGCACAATATTGCCACTACCTATTACCATTACATCGCGATTACGTAGTTGTGCTAATTGCCTAGCTAGTTTGAAATGGGCGCTAAAGTCTAAATTTAGATCCAAGCTTAGCTGGAATACTGGTACATCAGCCTTTGGGAATAGTGATTGTAAAATACACCAAGCACCATGATCTAAGCCCCAGTCGGCATTCGCACTTATCTTGCCTGCAGGAAATAAACTTTGTGTTAGCTGTGCGAATTCAGGTGTGCCAGGCGCAGCATATTGCTGTTCAAATAATTCAGAGGGAAAGCCGCCAAAGTCATGTAGCGTATTTGGATGTTTGGATACACATACTTGCGTACCCACGGTTTGCCAATGCGCGGAGATACATAAAATAGCTTTGGGTTGAGGCAAGCTAGCACCTAGAGCTTGCCATGCTTCGCGGTAAGGGTTGCTGGTAATCGCTAGCATTGGATTGCCGTGACCGATAAATAGGGCTGGCATGCGTACTATAGATTTATTGTTTGTTGAAACTTGAGTCATTTTTGGTAGCCTACAGCTCAAATAAAGTGAATGGTTGGTCAGGATTAAATCTAGTATAAAGCGCATCAGCCTTCCAGCTCGTTTATAATGCAAACTTCGAATTTTTAGTGTAACCCCCTTAAATGCAATATTTAAGACATTCATGTTGAGCTTTACTGCAAATGCGACATCACTTTCCACTTTAACTTGGATTATTTTGGCGAGTCTGCTCGGTGGCGTGTTAAGCGTTTCATTGGCGGCTATTGTTGCGCTCAGTGTGCGCACAGCGTGGGTGCCCATGTTGGTGAGCTATGCCATAGGCGCTATGCTGGGTGCGGTTTTTCTAGAGATTTTACCGCATGCATTTAGTCTCACGCAAAACGTAGAAATTGTATCTGCTACGTTGTTAATAGGGTTGTTATTATTTTTTGTCTTAGAAAAGCTGGTTATATGGCGCCATTGCCATGGTGATCACTGCGAAGTGCATGCAATACACAGCGAGGCAGATTGTCCAACGCCCACAGTGAAGACTGACGCTACATATAAATACAAGTTAGTTGCCACGGCGCCATCTTCAGCGTTGCTAGACCATCACCATAGCCATTCACATGACAGTGGTCGTAGCGGCTTGATGATTATGATAGGCGATACTTTTCATAATTTTATTGACGGCATTTTAATTGCCGCAGCCTTTACCGCGGATATTAAATTGGGAGTAGTGACGGCTTTAGCGATTATAGCCCACGAAATTCCGCAAGAAGTTGGCGATTTCTTAATTTTATTACATTCAGGCTATAGCAAAAAGCAGGCTTTGATTTTCAATTTAGTCTCAAGTCTTGCCACACTAGTGGGAGGCTTAATTGCTTATTTCGCCCTGCAGTATGTACAAAGCTGGATTCCGGTAATTTTGGGTTTAGCGGCCTCTAGTTTGCTGTATGTGGCCGTCGCCGATTTAATTCCTGGTTTACATAAGCGCACCGAATTAAAAGCAACTTTGCAGCAGGTTTTACTGATCAGCCTTGGTGTCGTGACTATCTGGATCGCGCATAGCGTCTTCGACTAGGTCTCGCTTGGCTTGTTTAAATTTACGGTGTTTGACACCAAGCAGCCACATGAAAAGTGCACAGGGTAGTAGGCCGTAAAAAAGGAAGGTGAGTAAGCCAGCTACTATCGACTTTTCGGTGGCAGCCATTAAGGTCACTACATACATCCAAGCAATCGCAATAATATACATATTTAATTTTTAAAGTTTCTTAGGGTTCTATGATCAACAAATCAACTAAAACAGCCGTACCTAAAGTCGGTTTTGTTTCTTTAGGTTGTCCAAAGGCAGGTTCTGACGCAGAGCGTATTCTCACCCAATTACGTGCTGAAGGCTATGAAATTTCAGGTAGCTACGAAGATGCAGATTTGGTTGTGGTTAATACGTGTGGTTTTATTGATAGCGCGGTGGAAGAGTCGTTAGACGCCATCGGAGAAGCTATTAAGAAAAACGGTAAGGTTATAGTTACTGGCTGTTTGGGGGCAAAAAAAGGCGTAGTAGAAGCTGCACATCCTAGCGTCCTAGCCGTTACTGGTCCACATGCATTGGAAGAAGTGATGACTGCGGTGCATGCCAATCTCCCTAAACTTCATGAACCGTTTATTGATCTGGTTCCTCCACAAGGTATACGCCTAACACCTAACCACTATGCCTATTTGAAGATTTCAGAAGGTTGTAATCATCGTTGTAGCTTTTGTATTATTCCAAGTATGCGCGGTGATTTAGTCAGTCGTCCAATTGGTGAAGTTTTGAATGAAGCTGAAAACTTAGTCAATGCGGGGGTTTCTGAAATTTTAGTGATTTCGCAAGATACTTCTGCCTATGGTGTGGATGTTAAATATCGACCAGGATTCTGGAATGGCCGTCCGGTTAAAACGCGGATGACTGAGCTATGTGAGAGCCTGAGCGAGCTCGGTGTCTGGGTGCGCTTGCACTACGTATATCCTTATCCGCATGTCGATGAAGTGATTCCATTAATGGCTGAAGGTTTGATTTTGCCGTACTTAGATGTACCTTTTCAGCACGCCAGTCCGCGCATATTGAAAGCCATGAAGCGTCCAGCACATGCCGAAAACAATCTAGCGCGAATTAAAGCTTGGCGCGAAATATGCCCCGACATTACCGTCCGTAGTACTTTTATTGCAGGGTTCCCTGGGGAAACTGAAGATGACTTTAAAATGCTGCTCGACTTTTTAGAGGAAGCGCAATTGGACCGGGTGGGATGTTTTGCCTATTCAGCTGTTGATGGTGCTAAAGCTAATGAGTTGCCAGATCATGTACCTGAATCGTTAAAGCAAGAACGTTTGGCTAGGTTTATGGAGGTGCAGGAACGTATTAGTGCGGCAAAGCTACAAGCAAAAATCGGTACAATGCAAACGGTTTTAGTTGATGAAGTTGTGACGGATGTAAATGGCAATATTGAAGCTATTGGTCGCACCAAGGCCGATGCGCCGGAAATTGATGGTGTGGTTTATCTAGAAGATGCTGAAGGATTAAGCCCAGGTGATTTTGTGGAAGTGCAAATTACTAAGGCCGATGGTCATGATTTATGGGGTGGCCCACCACGCAACTAAGCATAGTTGGCGTTATGTCTACTTAATTAAATAAGTCTGGTAGTACAGGGTTGGGGCGCTGGTTGTCAGCGCGCTCTTCTAGGAAATCAAAGGTTTGTGGGCAGCGGGTAGGTTTTCGCGCAGCTTTACGCTTTTTGCTTGGCATGGCTTCGGTGTTGATATACGGCGTTTGGCTGATGCGTACATAACCTGATGATGCTAATTTTTGTGCGGTGGTTTCAAATAGGCTAAGTGGATTATCTATATTTTGTAGGGTCACAACCGCTTTACTCACTTTGAGTACGTTATACATTACGAATTTGCTGGCAGTTTGTTTGCCATAAATTTCGCCAGTGTAAATGTCCATCGTGTCTCCCAGCTCTATTACTATTGTTAAGTCTATATTAGCGCCATGTACATGCTTTAACAAGTGCTCATCTAACGGTTCGTTTATTTTCGACGTAGGTCGATATGGGCTTTAATTAAATTGATGGCTTGAAAGCGAAAGCGGCTACCATCAAAATCTTTCACCCACATATGCAGTAGGCCGCTAAAAAATAGGTGGGTATCCATCGCTAATGCTCGCGGAGAATGCGTACCAGCAATTAATTGTTGAGCTTGTGCGCGCTCATATGCAATTTGTATTTTTTCAGTAATGCTAGAGCAGTTATTGAGTATTTGTTGCAACACCGTAGCAAATTCCTCTACATATTCGCATTTAATCATCATGATTTCATACACCTGACGCATTTCTATGTTTTCATTCAAGTCATTGATTGTTTCGCATAAGCTATTTTCAATTTGTGTGAGTGGATCATATGCACCGTCTATAGTGAGAGTGTCGTCCATGCGGTCGATTAAGGGTAATAAAACTTGTTCTCGAATGGCATGGAAAATCTCGGTTTTGTTTTTAAAGTGCCAATATACTGCACCTCGAGTGACGGATGCCTGTGTTGCAATATGCTCTAAAGTCGAGCGACTAACGCCACGCGCGAGAAATACTGCGCGTGCAGCGTCAATAATCTTTTGGCGAGTCAGTTCTGCGTCTTCTTTAGTTTTTCTTACCATTGTTATTTTACCAAATAACTTACTAATAATAGGTTATTGCGAGCGATTAGATATTTTCTTAAAAAGATATACATACATCCTTGTTTGTATATAATATATAGACAAATTGAAATGCAAGCAAGCCTTTTTAATGGTGTTAACAGTAAAATCTCAAATAAATTAGCCACTTAGCGCATTTGGCACATGGAGTAATGAATGAAAGTAAAAAATGGTATGCAACATCAGCGTGAAATTCGAACACAGGTTATGTCTAAAAGACTGGCAGCTATTGTTTTACTTGCATCCCTCGCGCTAATTGCTTGCGGAAAAAAAGACGACCAAGCATTGCAGGGTGCGATGCCTGCAATGCCAGTAACTGTCATCGAATTAAAAGCGACGAGTGTACCGATAAGTGCTGAATCAGTAGCGCAAACTGAAGGGGCTAAAGAGGTGGAGATTCGCCCACGTGTCGGCGGCATCTTGCTTAAAAAGTTATTCAATGAAGGTGAGCCAATTAAAGCCGGTCAGGCGATGTTCCAAATTGATCCAGTTCCTTTTCAAATTGCCTTAGCCGATGCTAAAGCCCAATTTTCTCAACAAAAGGCGCGCGTCGAACAGGCGCAAAGAGAAGCTAAGAGATTGCAAGGCTTAATAACCACACAATCAATTAGCCAGCGTGAGGCAGACAATGCAAGTTCTGATTTCGCGTTAGCGAGTGCCGGATTATTACAATATGAGGCGAGTGTTCTTAATGCTGAGCTTAATTTGTCATATACCACAGTAATTTCACCTATTTCAGGAATTGCAGGGCGTTTTGAATTTTCAGAGGGCGCCTTGGTTAATGCGAATACCAGCTTGCTGACTAAAGTGAGTCAAATTAGCCCAATATGGGTTCGCTTTAGTTTATCTGACAGTGAGGCAGCACAATTGGGTGCACGTTTAACTCAGGCGAATGTTAAAGAGGTTGCGCTCATTTTAGCGGGTGGCGAGGAATATGCGCATAAGGGTAAATTGAATTTTGCAGCTAGCACCATAGACCCTCAGTTGGGTACACAGCAACTGCGTGCAACTTTTGAAAATGCGGATAAACGTTTGTTGCCTGGGCAGTTTGTTAGAATTCGTGTGACTACTGGGCATCAGGATGGTGTTTTTGTAGTACCACAAACATCGGTATTAACTAATGACCAAGGCAAATTTGTCTTTGTTGTCAATGAAAAAAATGAAGCTACGATTAGGCCTGTTGTCGTGGGTAATTGGGTTGGTCAAGACTGGGTGATATTAAGCGGACTTAAAGCAGGTGAAAAGGTTGTCATAGACAATATTATCAAGTTGCGCCCAGGTACAGTTGTGAGTCCTCATGCCAAAGGTCAGGCACCCGCTGTAGCGTCTAAGTCAGCCAAGTAACCTATTTAATCTAAGTAACCCCCAACATAAGCGTAAGCCTAATCGAGAAGCTACATGTCCAAATTTTTTATTACCAGGCCTATTTTTGCTAGTGTACTGTCCATAATTATTGTGTTGGCAGGTCTAGCCGCCGCGATGAAGTTGCCTATTGCACAATATCCGCAAATTGCTCCACCTACAGTTTTGGTGACTGCAACATACCCTGGTGCCAGCGCAGATACTTTATCTAAAACCGTCGCCGCACCCATTGAAGAGCAGTTGAGTGGAGTAGAGGGGTTGGTCTACTTTAACTCTAGTGCCGATTCTAGCGGCACATTAACAATTACCGCCACGTTTGAGGTGGGTACTGATATTAACCAAGCCACATTTAACGTGAGTAACCGCGTTAATATTGCCTTGCCAAGATTGCCAGAGGATGTGCGCCGTACTGGCTTAGTAGTGCAAAAACGCTCAAATGATATTTTATTGGTGGTAATGCTGACCGATAAGCAAAAAAAATACGATCCTCTATATTTGAGTAATTACGCCACACTCAATGTGCTTGATGAACTTAAGCGTGTTAAAGGTGTGGGAGACGCCAATATTTTTGGTGCCCAAGACTATTCGATGCGTATTTGGCTACGTCCGGATCGCATGGCCCAACTAGGTGTGACGACTACCGATATTGCCAATAGCATTCAGGCCCAAAATGCACAGTATGCAGCCGGTAAGATTGGCCAAGAGCCTTCACCATCCTCTCAGCAGTTAGTCTATACGGTAACTGCTAAAGGCCGCTTGATTGATCCATCTGAGTTCGGGGATATCATTATTCGCGCTGACGGTCCTCGCGGCGTCTTGCATTTGAAAGATGTTGCACGCATTGAGCTGGGGGCCCAATCCTACAATGTGCGTACGGCTTTAGATGGTTTGCCGGGAGTGGGTATCCCAATCTTCTTGCAGACTGGTGCAAATGCACTGGACACGGCACAAGCGATTAAATCTAAAATGACAGAACTTAAAAAGCGCTTTCCAGAAGGAGTTGAATGGGAAGTGCCTTATGACACCAGTAATTTTGTCAAATCTTCTATTATTGAAGTCTTGAAAACTTTAGGTGAAGCCATGTTGTTGGTGGTGTTAGTCGTATTCTTGTTCTTGCAAAGCTGGCGCGCGACCTTGATTCCTTTGATTGCGGTACCTATTTCTTTGGTAGGTACATTTGCCGGCTTATGGATTTTCGGATTTTCTATCAATACATTAACATTGTTTGCCATGGTGCTTTCCATCGGCATTGTGGTGGATGATGCGATTGTAGTGCTGGAGAACGTAGAGCGCTTAATGGCCGAAGAAAAACTGTCGCCGATTAAGGCCGCTGTTAAATCGATGGAACAAGTGTCAGCAGCTGTAGTGGCGATTGTAATGGTGTTATGCGCTGTGTTTATTCCTGTAGCATTCTTGGGCGGTATTGCAGGTGAAATGTACAAGCAGTTTGCCGTGACTGTAGCGGTTGCTGTTGTGATTTCAGGGGTGGTGGCATTAACACTTACACCGGCTTTGTGCGCTATTTTATTAAAATCCGTGCATGAAGAATCTGCTTTTTTTAAACCGTTTAATCGAGGTTTTGCCAAACTTACCAATCTTTACATTAGAACCGTTAATTTAACCTTACATCACAAATTTATAGGTAGTTTAGTCTTTGGTTTAATTATTGTATTAGTAGCAGTTTTACTAAGAGCCGTGCCTGGCAGCTTTGTGCCGCCAGAGGATCAAGGTTATGTGGTGGCAGCGGTAATAATGCCTGATGGAGCAACTTTAAGTCGTACTACTAAGACAGCAAATGCGGTGCGTTCAGAAATTGCTAAGGACCCTGCAGTTGCGCATGAATTTTCAGTCTATGGTTATGACCTAATCGGTGGCGGTAATAAAACTAGTGCTGCAACGATGTTTGTGCGATTGAAAGATTGGTCTCAACGCGAAACGACGGCCACTGATATCGTAGGTAAGTTATTCGGTATTGGTATGCAGCAACCAGACGGCATGGCCATCGCCTTTAATCCACCAGCAATCCGTGGTTTGGGGAGTTCCGGCGGTTTTGAAATGTACGTACAAAGTCGTAGTGATTCTAATCCGTTACATTTATCCGCTGTAGTGGGTAGCTTAATTGAAGCCTTAAAAGCAGAAAAACGTTTAACGGGTATCAACACTTTTTTCCGTCCAACCGTGCCACAGTTATTTGTAGAAGTAGATGAGGCGAAAGCAATTTCACAAGGCGTGCTGGTTGCAGATATCTATGCCACCTTACAAAGTACGATGGGTTCTTTATACATTAATGATTTTAATAAATCTGGTCGTACCTATCGGGTTCAATTACAAGCTGAAGCTGAGTTCAGAATGAAAGCTGAGGACTTGGGTAAAGTGTATGTGCGGAATAATAAGGGCGCGATGGTCCCTTTATCGGCCTTAAGTAAGATCAGTAATGTGGTGGGTGCGGAGCAGTTAGAGCGTTACAACGGTTTGCTTTCTGCCAAAGTGTTAGGTAGTGGCGCCCCAGGTGTTAGCTCAGGTGAGGCGATCGCAATGGTAGAGAAAATTTCTGCCATGAATCTGCCAGATGGCTATCAAATAGCTTGGACAGGTCAAGCCTACCAGGAAAAACGTACAGGCTCGGCCGCAGTTTTAGCCTTTGGTTTTGCCATTATTATGGTGTTTTTAATCTTGGCGGCACAGTTTGAAACATGGGCCTTACCGCTAGCTGTCATTATGGCGGTGCCATTTGCTTTAGCAGGTGCTTTAATCGCGGTGTTATTGCGTGGTATGCCCAATGATATTTACTTTCAAATCGGAATCATTACCTTAGTAGGATTAGCCGCTAAAAATGCTATTTTAATTGTAGAGTTTGCCAGTCAAAAAATGGAGGCAGGTATGCCCGTGGCGCAGGCTGCGTTAGAGGCGGCACGGATGCGATTTAGACCAATCGTCATGACTTCAATGGCCTTTGTACTCGGTATTGTGCCATTGGTATTGGCTAGCGGTGCAGGTGCTGCGGCTCGAAGGTCAATGGGTACAGGTGTATTTGGCGGTATGATCTTAGCCACATTTGTGGCTACCATCTTTATCCCATTATTTTTTACTTGGTTAAGTAATAAGAATGTGCATAGGCAGCACCATGAAATTCCTGCAGACGATGACGCTATTGCCAATAATCAACCTGCACAGAACGCTAAGGAAACGCCATGATTAGGCAAAATAGCTCAAATAATATGAAACTGATTTCTGTGGCGGTTGCCGCACTTCTTTTAAGTGGATGTCAGTCTATTTGGCCCGACTACCAGCGGCCTAAAGTAGCTGTTCCTAAAGCGTACGATCAGCAAGCTGATCAAGCAAATAGCCACTTATCTAATACTTGGTGGACGTTATACCAAGATCAAGTACTAAATGACTTGGTAGCAAAAGCCCTGCAAAACAATAGCGATATTAAGCTTGCGGTTGCTCGCATCGAAGAATCTGATGCGGTGCTTCGTGAGGTAGGTGCTGCCTTGTTTCCACAGATTGATTTAAATTCAGCAGCTAGTCGCACCCGTGCAACGACTACCGGTGCGACCCCTGTTCTTGCTAATAACCCACGTAGCAACTTTAATGCACAACTCCGCACTTCGTTTGAACTTGATTTTTGGGGTAAATTAAGTAGGACTAAAGAAGCCGCACGTGCACAAGCGTTATCAACTCGTTATGCTAAGGACACAGTAGCTTTGTCTTTAGCTGGTTTAGTCGCTAGTAATTATTTGTTAATACGTAGTTTGGATTCGCAATTGCTTGTCACTCAAGTTAGTTTAAAAAGCCGTGAGGAGAGTTTGGCGCTCACCCAACGTCGCTTAGAAGGTGGCGTTGCATCTGCCTTGGATGTTCAGCAAGCGGAGGTAGCACGTGAGAATTTAAGTGCACAATTATCTGATTTAAATCGACTGCGCGCACTCAGTCTGCATCAATTGACAGTACTGACTGGGGATATGGAGTTGAACATTGCCTCAGCGGATATTACATCATTGCCAATTCCGCCTTCGCCCCCTGCAGGTTTGCCATCAGCTTTATTGGAGTCACGCCCAGATGTGCGTCAAGCCGAAGAGCAGATGGTAGCGGCAAATGCCAATATTGCTGTGGCTAAAGCGGCGTTATATCCTTCAATTTCTCTGACGGCAGGTTTTGGTGCTGAAAGTATGCAGTTAGGTGATGTGCTTAAGTCGGCATCGCGAATTTGGACTGGCGGCTTAAGTTTAAATTTACCCATCTTTGATGCAGGAAAAATGAGCGCACGTGTTGATCAGGCCAGTGCAAAGCAAAAACAAGTGTTAGCTAGCTATGAAGGTGTGCTTCTAAATGCATTTAGAGAAGTCAATGATGCGTTGGTGAGTTTGCGTCTGCAAACAGAACGTGAGGTTGCGCTAAACAAAGCCCAAGTTGCCGCGCAGAAAGCGCTACAAATTTCTGAGAATCGCTATCAATCGGGCTACTCTGCTTATTTAGAGGTGTTAGATGCTCAGCGGGTTTATAACGATGCGGCATTAACCTTTATTCAAAGTCGACAAGCGCGCCTAGTGGCGACAGTGTCACTATTTAAGGCTTTAGGTGGTGGTTGGCAAGCCTCAGCGGTACAATAAACTTAAGTTGATTGACTGGCATTGCAACTGAAAATAAACCGTTTGCATTTCTAGTCCCAAGTTAAGTCTGATAGTAGCTTGTTATTTGGCCATGCCAAATTTAGCCGCACTAAACTAGATAACATAACGGTTAAGCATTGCGCCCATGTTAAAATGACACTGTTACTATTTAATACTGCACATTATGATTGTTCGTACGCGTTTTGCTCCTAGCCCTACAGGTTTTCTTCACATTGGCGGTGCTCGTACCGCCTTGTTTTCATGGGCCTTTGCCAAGAAACATTTAGGACAATTTATCCTAAGAATTGAAGATACTGATGTCGCACGGAGCACTCCAGAAGCTGTGCAGGCCATTTTAGATGGCATGCAGTGGTTAGGTTTGGATTATGACGAAGGTCCGTTTTATCAAATGCAGCGTATGGATCGATATAAACAAGTGCTCCAAACCATGCTTGATGCTGGCACAGCTTATTACTGTTATTGCACTAAAGATGAGTTAGATGCGTTACGTGAAAGTCAAATGCAAGAAGGCACTAAGCCTAGATATGACGGTCGTTGGCGCCCTGAGTCTGGCAAGACGCTTGCTACACCACCGCAAGATATTCCACCTGTAATCCGCTTTAAGAATCCACAAGTTGGGAATGTTGTTTGGCGAGATTTGGTGAAAGGCGAGATTAGTATTGCCAACCAAGAATTAGATGACTTAATTATTGCACGTGCTGACGGCACTCCCACTTATAATTTCTGTGTGGTGGTTGATGATTGGGAAATGGGTATTACGCAAGTGATACGTGGTGATGATCATGTTAATAATACGCCGCGTCAAATTAATATGCTGGTGGCGCTAGGGGCAACCATTCCACAATATGCGCATCTCTCAATGATTCTAGGTAGTGACGGTCAAAAATTATCTAAACGCCATGGTGCGGTGAGTGTAATGCAATATCACGAAGATGGTTATTTGCCAGAGGCGATATTGAATTATTTAGCGCGCTTAGGCTGGAGTCATGGTGATGAAGAGATTTTTAGCATGCAGCAATTTTGCCAGTGGTTTGATTTAGATCACATCACCTCTTCCGCGGCACAATTTAATACTGAAAAACTTAATTGGTTAAATGCACATTACATCAAGTTAGCAGATAATAATCTGTTAGCCGCAGATATTACCGATCGCTTGGCTAAACTAAATATAAAGGTTACAGCGCAGCCACCTTTGTTGGAAGTGATTGGTTTATACAAAGAGCGTGTTAATACGCTTAATGAGTTAGCGGCTAATATTGCTTATTTTTATCAGCAGCCAGTGCAAGATGCCGTAGCGGCTGAGAAGCATTTAACAGCGGATATTATGCCAGCGATGACCAATCTAGTTGCGTTGCTTAAGACTGTAGACTGGCAGCCGGAGGCTATACATCAAGCTATTAACGAAGTGGTTACTCAAAATGCGCTGAAGTTTCCTAAAGTTGCCATGCCATTGCGCGTGATGCTCACGGGGATTGCTCAATCACCAAGTATTGATCAAGTCATGGCATTGTTAGGTAGATCTGAGGTGCTTTCAAGAATTGAGGCCGCACTGCCGTAAATATTAAGCCTATGCGCTATTGAAATACTCAAGCTTGACCTCAGCTTAGATGAATGCTTCCTAGATTAAATTTAAATGCGGAAATAATAGTTTTGTAGACTAGAACGATATATATTGTGTTATGTCGGATACTAAGTAAGACGCGCTATGCAGTGTTCTAAGCTGTATTTCATTAACTCCAACCAATAGGAGACATCATGATTCAAAAAGGGCAAATGTTACAAGACCCATTTCTTAACGCGTTACGTAAAGAACATGTCGCTGTATCGATCTATCTCGTTAATGGCATCAAACTGCAAGGTCAAGTTGATTCATTTGATCAATATGTCATTTTGCTTAAAAACACGGTGACACAAATGGTCTATAAGCATGCTATTTCAACCATAGTGCCAGCACGTATGGTTAATCTTGTCGCAGTTGAAGGTGACGAGTAAGCGTTGAAAGATATGCTGGAAAGACCAAGTGGTGGCGAAGCTGCTATTTTGGTTAGCGTAAATTTTGGCGATAGCGATTATGAGGAGAGTCTACATGAGCTCCGTCAACTCAGTATTAGTGCAGGCTTGTCTGTTCGTGGGACAGTGCAAACTAAACGCTCAACGCCTGATGCTAAACTCTTTATCGGTAGTGGTAAGGCTGAAGAGTTATCGCAGTTGATGCAAGCAAGTGAAGCTAATATTGCCGTATTTAATCACGATCTATCCCCATCCCAACAGCGTAATCTAGAGCGTTTACTGGATGCGAGAGTTGTAGATAGAACTGGTCTAATTCTCGATATATTTAGTCAGCGTGCACAAAGCCATGAAGGTAAGCTGCAGGTAGAGTTGGCGCAGCTAGAACATTTATCTACACGATTGGTGCGAGGCTGGACGCACTTAGAACGGCAAAAGGGCGGTATTGGCGTGCGTGGAGGCCCAGGTGAGACGCAGTTAGAGCTTGATCGTCGCATGCTACGCGACAAAGTCAAGCAGTTGCGCGAACGGCTAGCAAAGCTTAAAGCGCAACGAGGCATGCAGCGTAAAGCGCGTAAACGCTCTAATTTAATGACTGTGTCGCTTGTAGGCTATACCAATGCCGGAAAATCAACCTTATTTAATAAGCTTACTAAAGCTGATCTTTATGTTGCCGACCAGTTGTTTGCGACTTTAGATACGACTACGCACAAGATATTTATTGCTGACTGCGGCTCTGTAGTGCTTTCGGACACTGTAGGTTTTATTAAGCATTTGCCTCATGCGTTGGTCGAAGCCTTTAGTGCGACCTTGGAAGAAGCGGTTCAGGCTGATTTGTTATTACATATTGTTGATACCGCTAGTAGTAACCGTGAAGAACAAATTGCACAAGTAAACAACGTGTTACAGGAAATTGGTGCTGATAAAGTACCGCAGATCCTTGTACATAATCAAATTGATCGCGTGGGCTTAGAGCCAATGATTAGCCGTGATGAGTATGGTAGAATTACGACCATACATGTATCTGCTAAAACTGGTGCTGGGATGGATTTATTGCGATTAGCCATGGTCGAGCATCAGCAGTATTTACATAAGCTAAGTACAGAGCAAAGCGCTTATGCGTAAGCTTTATCTTACTTTTTTGGAGCTTTGAATGATTAAATTTCCCGGTTGGGGACAACGCAATAACGAAGGTCCGCCAGATCTAGATCAGGTCATGCGTGATTTGAGCCGTAAAATCAACACCTTATTTGGTAAGAGTGGTGGTGCTAATCGCCCGCCCAACACTCCAAGTGCGGGCAGTATGAATTTCCCGATTTTACCTATCGTGGCTACTGTGGTTTTAATTTGGTTTGGTACAGGATTTTACATTGTTGACCAAGGTTCTCTCGGCGTAGTGCAACGTTTTGGTGCATTTGTAGATACTACCGAACCTGGCCCGCGCTGGCATTTTCCGTACCCAATTGAAAAAGTTGATGTCGTGAATATGGAACAAGTACGTCGTCTTGAAGTCGGCTACAGAAGTAGTGGCGAGAATAGTGGCGGTAAAACTAAGCAACCGCGTGAAGCTTTGATGCTAACCGAAGATGAAAATATTATTGATTTGCAGTTTGCGGTTCAATATAACCTCAAAAATGCCAAAGACTATTTATTTAATAACCGCTCTACCGATAATGCGGTGATGTCAGCAGCTGAAACCGCGATTCGTGAAGTTGTTGGTAAGAATAAACTGGATGATTTGTTGCAAAAAGGCCTACAAGATACTTCTGAGCGTATGCAAGTGATTTTAGACGGCTATAAAACCGGTGTTAAAATTATTAGCGTGTCGTTACAAAGCGCGCAACCACCTGAGCAAGTGCAAGAAGCCTTTGAAGACGTCAACCGTGCCAACCAGGATAATCAACGTCAAATTAACGAAGGTCAGGCCTACGCGAATGATGTGATTCCTAAAGCACGCGGTACGGCCTCACGTTTATTGGCTGAATCAGCTGGTTATAAACTGAAGATTGAAAGTGAAGCTAAGGGTAACGCAAGTCGCTTTGATCAAATTCTAGCGCAGTATATTAAAGCGCCAGAAGTGACGCGCCAACGTTTATTTTTAGATGCGCAAGAGCAAATTTTATCAAGCGTGAGTAAGGTGCTTGTTGATCAGAAAGCAGGTAACAATATGCTTTATTTGCCCCTAGATAAAATTATTAATGCTAATGGCGCAGCAACGCCTCAGCAGTCGCAGTCTTTGCAATCACTTAATCCACCGGCGGTGGTTACTCCAGATAAAGCAGCTACTAATGAGCGTAGCCGTGATGCTTTTCGTAGCCGTGATAGAGAGAGCCGATAATGATGAAAAATTTAACTAGCCTCCTGATTGTCGGTTTCTTAGCCTTAGTCTTGTTGTCAGCCTCAGCTTTTACCGTCAATCAAACTCAGTATGTTTTGGTGCAGCGTTTGGGTGAAATCGTGGCAGTCAAAAAAGAGCCTGGTCTCTATTTTAAAATGCCCTTGGTCGATAACCTTAAGTATTTTGATAATCGAATTCTGACTTTGGACTGGGAACAGCCTGCCAAATTCATTACCAGCGAAAACAAATACATGATGGTTGACTCGTTTGTGAAATGGCGCATAGTTGATCCAGCGAAATATTACGTTTCAATTAAAGACGGTGGTGAAATCGCTGCTGAAGATCGTTTATCTAAAGTGGTAAACGCGGGCTTACGTGCTGAGTTTGGTAAACGGACAGTACATGATGTGATTGCAGGTGAACGAGGTATCGTGATGGATAACCTGCGACATAAAGCTGACCAAGAGGCTCGGCAGATGGGCATAGAAGTAGTTGATGTACGTTTGAAACGTGTTGACTATGCTGAAGAAATTAGTAAATCTGTGTTTGACCGGATGATAGCAGAGCGTAAGCGTTTGGCTAACCAGCTTCGCTCAGAAGGTTCTGCCGCCTCTGAAAAAATTCGTGCTGATGCTGATAAGCAGCGTGAAGTAATTATTGCTGAAGCTTATCGTGAAGCACAAAAAACTAAGGGCGAGGGTGATGCTTCAGCTGCAGCGATCTACAATCAGTCCTACGGCAAAAATGCTGAATTCTATGCGTTTTATCGTAGCACAGAAGCCTACAAGAATAGCTTCAATAGCAAAAGTGATGTCATGGTGTTAGATCCAGGTTCAGACTTCTTTAAGTACATGCGTAGTCCTGGTAAAGCTAAGGTTAAGTGAAATTCAGTGCAGTTAAAGCTGGCAGGATAAATTCGCGATGCAATTGACCTTACTGACCGGCTTAGGTTTGCTTTTAGTGCTTGAAGGTTTAATGCCTTTACTTCTCCCACAAGCTTGGCGTGATACTTTTAGGCGCATAATGGCGCTTAAAGACGGACAATTACGATTTATGGGTTTGATGTCGGTACTGTTAGGTTTAGTGTTAATTTTGCTCAGCAAGTGATTATTGGTTATTAAGTGATGATGAAAATGCGTAATTGGTTACTTCCAGAATATATTGAAGATGTGTTGCCAGCAGAAGCTGCTCGCATTGAAACTTTACGTCGTACCATTTTGGATTTATTCAAGGTGCACGGCTATCAGTATGTGATTCCGCCAATGTTGGAATATATGGAGTCATTAATCACCGGTGCGGGTCATGATTTGGATCTTGCCACATTTAAAGTGGTTGATCAGTTGACAGGACGTTTAATGGGTGTGCGTGCAGATATGACGCCGCAAGCAGCGCGAATTGATGCGCATCTGTTAAATCAGCAGGGTATTACACGCTTATGCTATGCCGGTAGTGTATTACGCACCAAGCCGGATGGTTTAGCTCAGACACGAGAACCTTTGCAGGTCGGTGCTGAGCTTTACGGTCATGCTGGCGTAGACAGCGATATTGAAATTCAAAGTATATTAATTAATGCCTTACAAGCGATGGGCATAACGCAAGTGCATATGGATTTTAGTCATGTGGCTGTATTTGGGAGTTTGATAAAATCTACCCAAATTGCACCTCAACTAGAGCAAGCTTTATATGCAGCTTTACAAAGTAAAGATCAGACAGCTGTTGCAATGCTCGCGCAAGGCTTGGATAAAGTTACTCGTGAAGCTTTAATTAACTTAACTACACTTAATGGTGATCAAACCATTCTAGCAAAGGCTGCACAAGTCCTGCCAAATACACCTGAGATACAAAAGGCCTTGGCTGATTTGGCAACCGTTGGCAACACCTTAACTCAAATGAATGTCAGTGTCAGCTTTGACTTAAGTGAACTGCGTGGATATCACTATCATAGTGGCATCGTGTTTTCTGCTTATGCGCAGGGATATAAAGGCCCGCTCGCGCTAGGTGGTCGCTATGATGAGGTTGGCTTAACTTTTGGTCGTGCGCGGCCTGCTACTGGGTTTAGCCTAGATTTGCGTGGCGTGGTCACGGCGTTACCAGCGATTGAAGCTACACCGGCAATCTTTGCTCCTGCAGATGCAGAAGCCACTTTAGCTGTTAAAATAGCAAGCCTCCGAGCTGAAGGTCACGTGGTAGTTCAGGCGTTTCCTGGAGAAGATGTTAATCTTAAAGAGTTAAATTGCGACAGAGAATTGTCGCATTTCAATTCAGGCTGGCATGTGGTTGCAATCAAAAAAAACTAAACAGGCTCTAACTTGCGAAGCGCAGGTTGCAGCTCAGTCACACAAAATTAAATACAACTAAAATATAAAGTACCCGTTATGGCCAATACTGCAACAAATACCCTAATTACTAAATCTGCGAAAAACGTTGTTGTCATCGGTACACAATGGGGCGATGAAGGCAAAGGCAAGATCGTTGATTGGCTGACCGATCATGCCCAAGGCGTGGTGCGCTTTCAAGGCGGACATAATGCTGGGCATACATTGGTCGTAGGGCAGGGAGTAGCACAACGCGTTTATAAGCTTAACTTAGTGCCTTCTGGCATTGTGCGTGCTGGCGTGAACTGCTATATCGGTAATGGTGTGGTATTAGATGCTGGGCATTTATTATACGAAATTGACTCTCTAGAAAAAGACGGTTTAGATGTTAAGAGCCGTTTAAAGGTAAGCCCAGGATGCCCATTGATTTTGGACTACCATGTGCGTTTAGATGTGGCGCGTGAACTCAAGCGTGGTGCAGATAAGAAAATTGGTACGACAGGTAAAGGGATAGGCCCGACCTACGAAGATAAAGTGGCTCGACGCGCGCTACGTCTATATGATTTATTTTACCCAGATCAATTCAGTGAAAAATTACGTGATGTGCTTGATTATCACAACTTTGTGCTGACTAAGTATCTAGGTGCTGAAGCGGTTGATTTCAATCAACAGCTTGACTCTGCGCTGCAAAAAGCCCACTTAATTAAACCGATGGTTGCTGATATCTCCGCTGCTTTGTATGAAGCTAATGCTGCTGGTCAAAACCTGTTGTTTGAAGGCGCGCAAGGCACTTTATTAGATGTAGATCATGGCACTTATCCTTATGTCACTTCTAGCAATTGTGTTTCTGGTCAAGCGGCGGCGGGTGCAGGTGTGGGTCCGAACATGTTGCACTATGTACTTGGTATCACCAAGGCTTACACCACGCGTGTCGGCGGTGGTCCGTTCCCAAGTGAGCTTGATATTGATACGGAAAATTGTCCAGGTAACCAAATGTCCGTTAAAGGCCAAGAAATTGGCACTGTCACTAAGCGTAAACGTCGTTGCGGTTGGTTTGATGCCGCCGCTTTACGTCGTTCAGCGCGCATTAATGGTCTTACTGGTCTATGTATCACTAAGTTAGATGTGTTGGATGGTATACAAGAGCTTAATATCTGCACAGGGTACATGTTAGACGGCAAGTTGCTAGATTTATTGCCAATCGGTGCTGATGATGTGGCGCGATGCCAGCCAATCTACGAAACGGTACCTGGTTGGACTGATAACACGTTTGGCGTTAAAACGTGGGAGGGCTTACCTAAGAATGCGCAGCGTTATCTGAAGCGCTTGGAAGCTTTATGTGGCGTACCAGTAGATATCGTTTCTACTGGACCTGAGCGCGATGAAACAATAGTGTTACGCCACCCCTTTGCTTAAGTATTGAGTGCTGTAAACTTAAAATCGTGGTGATAGAAAAACAACGTTTGGCTTGGGCCATTACTGGCTCAGGTCATTATCTACGCGAATGTATCGAGATTATTCATACATTAGAAGATGTCGATTTATTCCTAAGTAAAGCTGCCGCAGAAGTGATGCAGCAATATGGCTATAAACACAATGTAGGTAAAGTGTTTCATGACAAAACCTCCAGCAGTGTCCCCGTCGAATTGTTCTATCAAGGGCGTTATCATACTCTGGTGATTGCCCCTGCCACTTCTAATTCCATTGCTAAGATGGTCTACGGGATCTCGGATAATCTAGTCACTAATCTTTATGCACAGGCCGGAAAAACTCGCGTACCTAGTATTATTTTTGCCTGTGATACCGCGCCAGAGCTAGAGTCGGAAGCGCCGCGAGATCACATGGTTAAAGTGTATCCGCGCCAGATTGATTTAGATAATATTGCCAAGATAAAAACCTACGTTGATACGGATTTGGTGGAAGATATGCAAAGTCTAAAAGCTAGTGTGCAAGCCAGATCTCAGGCAGTCCTTACAAAGAAAAACTAAATCTAATGGCTGAAAATCTACTTTTCCTGACAGGCAAGCTTGCAGAAAATAGCCTGAAAAAAGTGTTAGATCAAGTTCAAAGCAACCCAAAGACGCCTACGTTCAAATATAGAATTGAACAAATCGGGGTATCAGTTGCGGCATTGATGACGCCGGATTTAATTGCACGCCGCCTTAAAGTAAGTGGTGACGCCGATAAAGTGATTTTACCTGGTTTATGTCAAGGGGACTTGACGCAGTTGGCACTTCAATATGGTGTGCCAGTCGTACGTGGCCCCGCTGATTTGAAAGATTTGCCGCAATACTTTGGTCAAGCTGGCCTGGTGCCTGATTTAAGTCAGTATAGCGTCAATATTTTTGCTGAAATTGTTGATGCCCCCATGCTCAGTGTTGAAGCAATCGTTAAAAAATCTCATTTATTCAAAGCACAAGGCGCTAATGTCATTGATTTAGGTTGTTTGCCAGGCCAAGATTTCCCCCATCTAGCGGATGCTGTGAGGGCACTAAAGCAATTAGGCATGCAGGTTAGCGTGGACTCCAATAGTACCGATGATTTGTTGCTGGCAGGGCGTGCTGGTGCTGATTTCTTACTAAGTTTGACAGAGAAAACGCTATGGGTTGCCGATGAGGTCGCGGCGATACCAATTTTAATTCCTGCCAAACCTAATAATTTAGCCTCGTTGTATCGAGCGATTGAGATGTGTTTGAAAGTGGGCAAACCTTTTATTGCTGATGCGATTTTGGATCCTATTCATTTCGGCTTAGCCAACTCTATTGTGCGCTACCAAAAGTTGCGTAAGAAATATCCTGACATTCAAATAATGATGGGTATTGGTAATCTTACTGAGCTAACAGATGCTGACACTACTGGCATCAACGCTTTATTGTTCGGTATTATCAGTGAGCTTAAAATTAATGCTGTTTTAGCCACATCAGTAAGCCCACATGCGGTGAATGCAATACTAGAAGCCGATATCGCCAGACGTGTAATGCACGCAGCCAAGCAAGATGGGCGGCTACCACGAGGCTACAGTACAGGTTTATTAGGTTTGCACGACCGCCGTCCATTTACCTATAGTGCTGATGAAATTAAAGACATTGCACTTCTGATTAAAGATCCAAATTTCCGTATTCAGGTGAGCGAGAATGGTGTGCATATCTATAACCGCGATGGTATTCATCAGGCGCTAGATCCTTTTGCGTTGTATCCGCACTTGAATGTTTCCGAGGATGCTTCGCACGCATTTTATTTGGGTGTTGAGTTGGCACGTGCCCAAATTGCTTGGCAACTTAAAAAACGCTATGTACAGGATCAGGAAATTGACTGGGGCGTGGCGACCATGGCTCAGCCAACACAACCTAAAGCAGAGCACCGCGCAGCGGCGCTTAAAGCGAAGCGCAAGTTAATATGATATACGAAACCATTGTTACCAGCGTTGACGCCATGGGAGTGCCGCATGTCGCACCTTTTGGAATTAGTATGCAGGGTAGTTTAGTGGTCATTTCACCTTACAAACCATCTAGTACGATGGCTAATATTTTAGTAAGCCATCATGCCGTGATGAATCTAACTGATGATGTGCGTGTTTTTGCCGCAGCGCTTACTGGTCGCTCAGCGTGGAATCTGGTTGCGGCCGATAAAGTGGTAGGCGTTAGGTTAGGGACATGTTTAGCCCATAAAGAATTAAAGTTAGTGGATGTAGTGGACCATCCGCTTCGCCCACAGTTATTTTTGCAAGTAGAGCATGAAGTGCAGCATCAAGCATTTCAAGGCTTTAACCGTGCGCAGGCTGCTGTGATCGAGTTGGCGGTTTTGGTCAGTCGCCTGACTAGATTGCCGATGGATAAAATTGAGCAAGAGATCGGATACTTACACATTGCTATTGAGAAAACCGCAGGACCACGTGAGTTGGAAGCTTGGTCTTGGCTAATGGAAGCGGTGACTAATCATCAGGCCATGTTAAATAATGAAAATTTAGCATGAGCCAACTGCTCATTAGTGTGACTGGCGTTGAAGAAGCCAAACTGGCATTAAATCATGGCGCTGATATTATTGATTTAAAAGATCCAGCGTCAGGGGCACTTGGCGCGCTTCCATTACCTATTATTCAAGCTGTATTGACTTTGGTGGATGGAAAAAAGCCGGTCAGTGCCACCATAGGTGACCTTGCTATGCAGCCTGGGCTAATCAGTCCAGCAGTCAATGCACTTGCTGCACTCAACGTAGATTTTATTAAAATTGGCTTTTTCCCCAATGATGACTATCAGGCTGTTTTAAAAGTTTTGCAGCCCATGGCGGCTTCAGGCATCAAATTGATTGCGGTGCGATTTGCCGAGCATCAATATGATCCAGATTTAATGTTCAACTTAAAGAAGTCTGGTTTTATTGGCGTTATGTTGGATACAGCTAAGAAAAACGGACTTAGCTTATTTGATCATTACACCCAGTTGCAGTGTGATGACTTTGCACTACAAGCAAAAAGATATGATCTTTCTTTTGGATTAGCGGGTTCTTTAACATTAGAGCATGTAGCACAAGCAAAACTTTTAAAGCCCAATTACATCGGTTTTAGAGGTGGAGTTTGTGTTAATAATCAGCGCCAGTTAGGGCTTGATGTGCAAAAACTAACGGCTGTGCGTATGGCGCTTTGATTAATTGTAAAAATATTGTCTGAATAATAGAAATTATATATATATGTGCGAATACGTATTCATCAAAAGATGATTGCACTTAGAGCCTTGAGTGGGTAACATTCAATACAAATTATTAGTTTTAAAATTTAGCATAATTGTTAGGAGCAATAATATGAAAAAAAACATCCTTAGGATCGCAATAGCAGCAAGCTTAGGCTTTGTCGCTTGTGCTGCATATGCAGAAGAAGAATTTCAAGGCGCTTGGTATGCCGTACCAGGTGTGAGTTACATGTCTTCAGATAATGATCTAAAGGCTAATGATGGTGGTGGTGCCTTTATCAAGTTAGGTAAAGAGTTAAGTCCTAGTTGGGATATTCAAGGCGGCGTAGGTTACAACCAAGCAAATCAAGACACTGGCATTGCTGGTGCAAGTGGTCATTACAAACAAACAACCCTTGGTCTTGATGCGCTATACATGTTAAGTCGTGATAAATTCCGTCCATTTGTGTTGGCGGGTTTGGGTGTAGCGCACAATAATGTAGATTATTCAGTTGCTAGCATCCAGGATAAAAGCCATACGTCTTGGTTAGCAGGTGTTGGTGTTGGCGCACAATATTTATTCACTGATTCATTCGGCATCCAAGCTGACGTGCGTCAGCAGTGGAGTCGTTCAAGCGCTAAGGCTGTAAGCCAAGGCTTTGATAGTGATGGTGTGGTGGGTAATACTTTGATTAGCTTAGGCGGTATTTTCCATTTTGGCGCGCCAGCGCCTATGCCCGTCGTTGCGGCACCGGAACCTGTTGCAGTCCCAGCGCCTGTGGTAGCAGCTGATCCAGAGCCATTACCTGTTGTAGAAGCATGTAAACCAAACTTTGAAACAATTACTATTTCGGCTGAAAAATTATTTGGTTTTGATAAATATAAGTTGCAAGATGAAGCTAAACCTGTGCTTGATGAAGTCGCAGCTAAATTAATAGCGCATCCAGAGTTTGAATTAGTGATAGTCGCAGGACACACTGATCGTATAGGTTCAGAAGCTTATAATTTGAAACTATCAGAGCGTCGTGCAAATGCAGTTAAAGCCTATATCGTTACTAAGGGCATAGATTCTAGCCGTTTACAAGCTGTCGGTAAGGGTAAATCTGAACCGGTAGTTGAGTGCAAAGGTGTTAAGGGTAAAGCCGCAATTGAATGCTTACAGCCAAACCGTAGAGTGGTGATTTACGCCCAAGAGCAACATAAATCTGGTTGCGATTAGTGAAATGCTATCCTATTTAAGTTAATTTTAAGCAGTAAAACAAGAGCCCCGTTAAAACGGGGCTTTTTTGTTGGTAGAATGCATGTATGTCTTACACACACCATCCAACAATAAGCAATGCTGACTTAATCATAGAAGCTCGCTGGATTGCTACGGTAAATCCACAGCAACCATTACTTGAACAACATGCACTTGTTATACAAGCAGGAATTATTGTAGCGATTCTGCCTGTAGCTGAGGCTAGGCAGCAATACGAAGCAAATAGCACGATTTGTTTAGATGATCATGTGTTAATCCCAGGCTTGATTAACCTGCATAGCCATGCTGCGATGAATTTAATGCGTGGTATCGCTGATGATTTACCCTTAATGGAGTGGCTTAACGATCATATATGGCCAGCTGAGCAGGCGTTGGTGTCTGAACGCTATGTACATGACGCGACTTTATTGGCGTGTGCCGAAATGTTGAGTGCTGGTATTACTTGTTTTAACGATATGTATTTCTATCCGCAGGCGACGGCAATGGCAGCAAGTCAAGCGGGGATGCGTGCAAATTTGGGTTTGTTGGTGCTTGAATTTCCATCAGCCTACGCCAGTGATGCTGATGATTATTTACAAAAAGGTTTCGCAGCTCATGATAGTTGGCGTAATAACGCATTAATTAGTTCTTCAATCGCTCCGCATGCACCCTATACAGTTTCCAATCAAACCTTTGAAACTGTCATCACTTACGCTGAACAGTTGGGTCTGGGCATACATATACATTTACACGAAACGCGCGATGAAATTGCCCAGTCTGAAGCGCAGTATGGTGTGAGACCTATGCAAAGGATGCTTCAGTTAGGCTTGCTAGGGCCTAATCTTGTCGCTGCCCATGGCGTACATTTACTTCCGAATGAAATTGAATTGTTAGCAGAGTATGGTTGCCATATTGCGCACTGCCCTAACTCAAATTTAAAGCTGGCTAGCGGCATTGCGCCAGTTGCGCAGCTGCTGGCTAAAGGCGTTAATGTCGGCTTGGGTACAGATGGTGCTGCTAGCAATAATCGTTTAGATATGTTTGCTGAAATGCGTTTATGTGCGTTACTGGCTAAGGGTGTCAGCGAAAATGCTAGCATAGTCCGTGCCCAGCAGGCACTAGATATGGCGACTATTAACGCCGCCAAGGCCTTGGGATTGGAACATCAGATCGGATCAATTGAAGTAGGTAAACTGGCCGATTTAGCCGCCGTACGACTAGATGATGTTGCTACAACTCCTTATTATGATCCAATCGCTCATTTGGTTTATAGTTGTGGTCGCGAGCATGTGACCCATACTTGGGTTGCAGGTGAGCTCCGTTACAGCAATGGTGTCTACGCAAATCTAGAGCCCTTAGAATTAAAGGATATTATTAATACATGGCAACCGAAATTAAGGCAGTACAAACATTGAACGCAGACGAACTAGAGTTACAAAAATTCGGCGATTTAGCACATAAATGGTGGGACAAGAATAGCGAATTTAAGCCGTTACATGCAATTAACCCGCTCCGATTAAATTGGATAGATGGTTTGGTCGGCCTAAAAGGAAAGCGTGTGCTTGATGTGGGGTGCGGTGGTGGCATATTGTCGGAGTCCATGTACTTTAAGGGCGCTGAGGTAATGGGCATTGACTTAGGTGAAAAAGCCCTAAATGTAGCAAAATTGCATCAACTAGAGAGCGGCGCTTCAGTCGACTATCAATATGTCGCTGTAGAAGCGTTAGCAACCCAACAGCAGGCAAGCTTTGATGTGGTGACCTGTATGGAAATGCTGGAGCATGTTCCTGATCCAGCGGCCATTATTGCTGCATGTGCTCGCTTAGTAAAACCTGGTGGTTCGGTCTTTTTCTCAACGATCAACCGTAATCCTAAAGCTTACCTCTTTGCGGTGATCGGTGCCGAGTATGTGTTGAACTTACTGCCTAAAGGCACACATGACTACGCCAAGTTTATTAAGCCCTCAGAACTGGCAGGCTGGGCACGACTGGCTAATCTAGATATGCTCTCTATACGTGGAATGAGTTATAACCCGATTACGCAACATTATGCATTGGGTGATGATGTAGCTGTGAATTACATGATACATACCACATTACCTATATGAGTTTAGTCTTATTTGATTTGGATGGCACGTTGGTTGATACCGCACATGATTTAGGTGTGGCATTGAATCTGCAGCTTGTGCGTCACGGGAAGCCTGCTTTAACTCAAGAAATGATACGTCCGGTGGCTTCACATGGTACGGTTGGACTTTTGGGGTTAGGGTTTGGTATCACGCCTGTTGATGTCGATTTTGAGGCTAAGCGCATTGAGTATTTAGACTTATACGAATCAGTATTTACCGATAATCCAGTGTTATTGCCTGGCATTGCAGAATTACTTTCAAAACTTGATGCGCAGCGTATTAAATGGGGCATCGTGACCAATAAGCCTCGCCGTTTTTCGGTGGATTTAATTAAAGCAGTAAAACATGGTCGTGCTAGCTTATATGAGGGGTGTGTGTGTTTAGTCTGTGGTGATGATGCCTTGCTACCTAAGCCTGCACCAGATACTTTATTAATGGCTTGTACAGAAACTGCAAGTCTAGTCACAGAGTGCATTTACGTGGGCGACGCCGAGCGTGATATTCAAGCTGGTCGGGCCGCTGGGATGAAAACAATCGTAGCGTTATTTGGATATATTGCAATTACAGATAAGCCTGAGCAGTGGGGCGCCGATGCCATGATTGCACAGCCCATGCAATTGATGGCTTACTTAGATTAGACTCCGACGCTCAAGCATGGCTTGCGCTAGCGTGCCACTATCTACATATTCAATTTCACCGCCCATTGGCATGCCACGCGCGATACGGCTAGTTTTAATACCGCGTGCTTGAAGTAGGGCGCTAATGTAATGTGCAGTAGCTTCGCCTTCTACGGTGTAGTTGGTTGCTAAAATGACTTCTTGTACCTCACCGTCCTGAGCACGTTTAATTAGCTTCTCTAGGTATATTTCCTTGGGTCCTACGCCATCTAGCGGTGACAGTCTGCCCATTAGCACGAAATACATACCACTATAAGCTTGGGTGTTTTCTAGCATCATTAAATCGGTCGGCATTTCCACCACGCAGAGCAAGTTCTTTTCGCGCTGCTCGGACTCACATAGGGGGCAAATCGGCTGTTCACTAAAGTTATTACATAGCTTGCAGTGATCCACCACTTCTAGGGCACTATTGAGGGCGTTAGCCATATTAGAGGCCCCTTTTCTATCACGTTGCAATAGATAATAGGCCATGCGCTGTGCAGATTTTGGACCCACGCCAGGTAGGCAGCGCAAGCTCTCAATTAGCTGTTCAAGTGCGGGAGGATTTTTCATCTAGGAGGCGTTATTAGAACGGTAGTTTCATGCCGGCAGGCATGTAGTTTGACATGCGCGCAGAGGCAATTGCTTCTGCCTTGGCTGTTGCATCTTTTAGTGCAATGACCAGTAGGTCTTCTAAGGTTTCTTTATCGTCCATCACACTATCGTCCAAAGTGACGCGCTTAACTTCGTTTTTGCAGGTCATTTGTACTTTTACCAAGCCATTTGCTGCAATGCCTTCAACCTCAACGCTGGCCAATTCTTCTTGCGCCTTTTGCATATTGGCTTGCATTTGTTGAGCTTGCTTCATTAAATTACCCATGCCACCTTTCATCATTTTTTAGTTCCTTTAATAGTTGGTTATCGTTAGTACTGGTTTTTAATTTAGTGAATCGTAATGCCGGATGCAATCAGTAGAGGTATGCTTAGATTGGTTTGATGCTGTTCGGGATAATCGTGGCATCAAAGTTCTGAATTAGCGCTTGCACAAATTCATCTTGCTCAATCGCTGTTTCAGCGCCTGCTTGCGCTTGCGCTTTTTCATGAGAGATCTGCTTGGCTGGCGTATTTCCGCTACCGCCTATGCTAAATTGCAATTTAATTTTTTTATCGAAGTGTTGCTCGATAGCACTGCCAAGCTTGTCTTGGTAATTCGGCAGTAATAAGTGCTTTTGCATTTCCGGCACACTTAATGAAATGCTGTTTTCATCATAAGCAATTAACTCACAATGTTGTGCTAACGCACGCGCTAAGCCCAGTTTTAATTCATCGACTAAGTTGCGCCAATTGCCATTGAATTGATGTCTGATGATTTCAGGGTTATGTGCAGATTCTATGCTACTGGGCGCATCGATTGCCGGCGCCATTGCGATAGAAGCCATCGCTACTGATTGTCTTGGTGTTAACGCAATCGCATGCTCTATTGGTACAATTTCAACCTGCTTTTTTTGAATTTCCGCTGATTCTTCAGCTGCTGGGGCTATCAGTTCAGTTTTTTTTTGAGCAGGAGCTGGTTTAGTTGCGACTGAAGTAGCTGGTTGTACCATGGATTCGTTTGGACTAAATGCGAGCATACGCAATAAGCTCATGCTAAATCCGGCAAATTCGTCTGGTGCCAAGCCTATATCGCGACGGCCTAAAAGGGCTATTTGATAGTAAAGCTGCAAGGTTTCCGCTGGTATTTTTTGGGCCAGACTTAATAATGCATCGCGTTCAGGTAAGTCGGTGGCAACGCTTTCAGGTACGGTTTGCGCAACGGCAATCTGGTGCAGCAGTTGTGCCAAGTCATTTAGTGCAGCTTCAAATGATAAGCTGCGCTCTTCCATACGCTTCGCTTGTGCTATTAAGGCAGCCCCGTCATTGGCTACCAAAGCTTCCAACAACTGAAATAAGTAACTTTGATCTATTGCGCCCAACATGGCGCGCACTTCAACTTCATTGACGGTTTGGCCGCCGTAAGCAATTGCTTGGTCAGTCAGTGATAGGGCGTCACGCATACTGCCATCGGCTGCTCGCGCTATTAAGTTTAATGCCGTGGCTTCGTAAGGAATATTTTCTTGGCCTAATATGTTTTGCAGGTGGCCAATAATCGAAGTGCCAGCCATTTGCCGCAAATTAAATTGTAGGCAACGAGATAAAACGGTGACGGGTACTTTTTGCGGATCTGTGGTGGCAAGTATAAATTTAACGTGGGCAGGTGGCTCTTCCAGCGTTTTTAGCATTGCATTAAATGCACTTTTAGACAGCATGTGCACTTCATCGATAATATAGACTTTAAAGCGGCCAGTGGTCGGGGCGTATTGGGCGTTGTCCAACAGGTCGCGCATTGCGTCTACTTGCGTGTTGCTGGCAGCATCAACTTCAATTAAATCAATAAAGCGTCCGCGATCAATTTCAGTACAGGCACTGCAAACACCACAGGGCTTTGCAGTAATGCCGGTTTCACAGTTGAGTGATTTAGCTAATATGCGTGCTAGCGTGGTTTTACCAACACCGCGTGTGCCGGTAAATAAATAGGCATGATGTAAACGATTTTGTTCTAGTGCGTTGCTGAGCGCGCGCACTACATGGTCTTGTCCGACGAGGGTTTCAAACGATTTTGGACGCCATTTACGCGCTAAGACTTGATAACTCATATGACCTGTACAAAAATCTTCATAAGGAAACTCCGACGCAAACTTTATCTTTAAATCATGGCGTTATAACATGGCGCTGATCAATATTTGTTGTGTTCACACTGACAGTGCATGCAGTTCTTAAATTATTGAGGGAGGCGAGCCTTGCCCCCGGCACTTGCTCAATAGTTGTGGCTGCTTGCTTCCGCATCTGACCAGGTTGGCTACTTCACAATGCGGGGAGGCCCGCCAAATGCAATTTTACAATACTTTGGAGATTTAGCTGCTATCCTTGCGCGCTTATTTTCTAGACCAAGTATATTCATAAAAAATGGTTTGTAATTAATTGCTTGGTTTTTTATCCGGTTAATGATATAAAAAAAGCCGCAACTTTTTGAGTGCGGCCTTTTATTCACAGCAATGTTAAATGAAGGCTACAGTGCCAACATATCCACAAACTGATTGACTGGCATAGCTTCTAGCTTGGCCTGATCCAAGCATAATGCCAGAATATCAGCCTGTGTCTTAACGTCAAAACGACGCGCTAGGTTCACCTGGAATTTTTTAACAAGTTCTGGTATGCCTTGACCGCGACGACGACGATGACCGATAGGGTACTCCACAGCAATATTGTCAGAGCTACTACCATCTTTAAACAAAATTTGAATAGCATTAGCAATTGAGCGTTTTTCTGGATCTAAATAGTCACGGCTGTATTCAGCTTTCTCAACACAAACCATTTTGTCGCGGATGGCATCAATACGTGGGTCACTTGCAGCATGATCTTCATAATCCTGTGCCGTTAAGTTACCTTTAAGTAAGCCTATAGCCGACATGTACTGAATGCAGTGGTCACGATCAGCCGGATTATCGAGCGGACCTTGTTTATCAATAATACGGATTGCAGATTCATGGGTAGTAATTACGATTTTATCGATCTGCGCAATTTGTTCTAGTGTTTGTAGTTGAGCGCCTACCTGTGCATTTAATTGAATCGCACATTCCACCGCGGTTTGCGCATGGAATTCGGCTGGAAATGAGATTTTAAATAACACTTGTTCCATGACATAAGAGCCATATGGGCGTTGGAATTTAAAGCTATTTCCTTTAAATAACACATCATAAAAGCCCCATGTTTTAGCAGTAAGGGCTGATGGGTAGCCCATTTCACCTTGCATGGTCATCCATGCTAAACGCACAGCGCGTGAAGTGGCGTCACCTGCTGCCCATGATTTTCGTGAACCGGTATTCGGGCTGTGTCGATAAGTACGTAAGCTTTGACCATCTACAAATGCATTAGAAACAGCATTGATAATGTCTTCCTTATTGCCACCTAATAACTTAGTGACTACTGCGGTAGAAGCAATTTTTACCAAAATTACATGATCCAGACCTACACGATTAAAACTGTTTTCTAGCGCGAGTACGCCTTGGATTTCATGCGCTTTAATCATTGCGGTTAGTACATCTTTAATCGTAAGTGCGGCTTTTCCTTCAGCAACATTTTTGCGTGAAATGTAGTCCGCTGTAGCCAATATTCCACCTAGATTGTCTGATGGGTGGCCCCATTCTGCTGCCAACCAAGTATCGTTAAAGTCTAACCAACGTATCATGGCGCCGATATTGAAAGCTGCAAGAATTGGGTCTAACTGGAAGGTGGTACCAGGAACCTTTGCGCCGTTAGGCACAATAGTGCCAGATACCACTGGGCCTAATAACTTGACGCAAGCTGGATAGTCTAAGGCTTCAAAGCCACAACCTAAAGTATCTATCAGGCAGTTACGTGCAGTATCAAAGGCTTCATCTGATTTAATTTCAAAATCAGCAACATAATTGGCGATATCAACCAATACTTGATCTGGGGCAGGGCGTACGTTTGAGATGTGAGATGACATGAGGTGCTTTCAGTAAATTAACGATTTTCTAAAGGAAGGTAAGGGCGATTTTCAGGACCAATATATTCCGCATTGGGGCGTATGATCTTATTGTCTATACGTTGCTCAATCACGTGTGCTACCCAACCGGTAGTGCGCGAGATCACGAATATTGGTGTAAACATACCGGTAGGAATACCCATCATATGGTAGCTAGAGGCGCTGTACCAATCTAGGTTGGGAAACATCTTTTTCTCACGCCACATCGTGTCCTCAATGCGCGCGGATACGTCAAATAAAGTCATGTCGCCATTGTCTTGACATAAACTACGACTCACTTCTTTGATGGATTCATTTCTAGGGTCAGCAATGGTGTACACCGGATGGCCAAATCCGATAATAATTTCTTTCCGTGCCATACGCAGCATGATGTCTGCTTCTGCTTCGTTAGCGTTGCGATAGCGCTCAATAATTTCCATGGCGGCTTCATTAGCGCCACCATGTTTAGGGCCACGCAGCGCACCAATTGCACCGGTAATGCAGGAGTACATATCGGATAGGGTGCCAGCAATCACACGTCCTGTAAAAGTAGAGGCGTTAAATTCATGCTCAGCGTACAGAACTAATGATGTATTCATTGCACGCACGTGTAAATCAGACGGTGTTTTCCCATGTAATAACTGAAGAAAATGTGCTGCGATGGAGTCATCGTCAGTTTCAACTTCAATGCGTTTATGGTTATGGCTAAAATGGTACCAGTAGATCAAAATTGATCCAAAACAAGCGATTAAGCGATCTCCCAATAGCTTAGCATCATCAATGTTGCGGTCCAGTGACTCTGGCTCTAGCGTCCCTAGCATTGAACATCCCGTGCGCATCACATCCATAGGATGAGCACTTGCGGGGATCTGTTCTAATACAGCTTTTAATGCCGTGGGTAAACCACGCAGAGTTTTTAACTTTTGATGATAAGCGCTAAGCTGTACCTTATTTGGCAGTTCACCATGAATAAGCAAATACGCGACTTCTTCAAAGGTTGCGTATTTCGCTAGTTCAGTAATGTCGTAACCGCGATAATGGAGGTCATTACCAGTATGACCCACCGTGCAAATGGCGGTAGTGCCTGCAGAAACGCCGGCTAGGGCTACGCCTTTTTTCTTTTTGATTTCAACAGGAGCGACGTTCATCACTATTTTTCTCCTCTAAATAACTCATCTAGTTTTTGTTCAAATACGTGGTATCCAAGGTGTTCATAAAGATCAGCACGACTTTGCATCAGATCAATCACATTTTGCTGGCTACCATCTTTGCGCACGGCTTGATAGACCTTAAGAGCGGCTTGGTTCATAGCTCTAAAGGCTGAGAGAGGGTACAGCACCATGCTGACATCGACTCCACGAAGTTCGTCTACCGTGAATAAAGGTGTAGAGCCAAATTCGGTAATATTAGCTAACACTGGAACTTTAACTGCGGCTGCAAATTGTTTATACATCCCTAGTTCGGTAATGGCTTCTGGAAAAACCATATCTGCGCCAGCCTCTACGCAGGCGCATGCTCGATCTATTGCTGATTGCAAGCCTTCTACTGCTAGCGCATCGGTACGTGCCATAATCACAAAACTAGCATCAGTTTTTGCATCAACGGCAGCCTTGACTCTATCTACCATTTCCTCTTGGCTAACAATGGCCTTGTTTGGTCTATGACCACAACGCTTGGCTTGTACTTGATCTTCAATATGTACTGCAGCAGCGCCAGCTTTAATCATACTTTTAACACTGCGAGCAATATTAAAAGCACCGCCAAATCCCGTGTCAATATCCACTAATAATGGTGTGTCGGTGGCATCGGTGATGCGGCGTACATCAATTAACACATCTTCCAATGATGAGATGCCTAAATCGGGTAACCCTAAAGATCCTGCAGCCACACCCCCGCCAGAAAGATAAAGCGCTTTATAGCCAGTTTGAGTAGCAAGCATGGCGTGATATGCGTTAATCGCTCCAATAATCTGTAATGGTTTTTCTAGGGCTAGCGCCTGACGAAATCTAGCGCCCGCTGAAGTTGCAGTTGTCATATTAAGTGCCTGATATTAAATAGGGTGAACTAGCTAAAAAATGCCTGCGCAGCATCATTGGGAATCGGTGTGTTAGTTAATTTGGCTTTTTGCAAAATTTCCCAGAAATAACGATATGTGGCTCGATCATGCAGTTCGCCATCGTATTGAATTGGGCCCCAACCGACTTGTTGAGCAGCAAGTAAAATGCTGGCAGCATCCGTCACTTCATCAAAGTTAGGTTTCATGGCGTCAACAATGGCTTGAATTTGTGTGGGGTAAATACTCCACATACGCAAAAAGCCAAATTCATTGCGTGCTCGCGAAGCATCAGAAAAAGTAGTTTCTACGTTTTTTAAGTCTAATGTCACGTTATGTGCAGGAACAACTCCATTTGCAAGGGCGGCAGCAACCACTTCCGCTTTAGCCCTAGCTAGTAGGCGATGTTCAAATTGGGCAGGGCTTCGCATGGCTGAAGCTGGAATCGCACCATGATGGCCACTGACAAAATCCATTAAACCAAAATCAAGCACTTGTACCCAAGGTAGCGCGGCAATTTCAAACACTTGTTTTAGAGCGCCATGGGTTTCAATTAGGGCGTGAATTGGTATTTCGCGGCTGATATTATTACTTTTCGCAACGGCTTGAATATAACCAATCATCTCCGATAGTTGCGCTGCATTTGTGGCCTTTGGAATGGTAATGTAGCTGATAATTTGCCCTAAGCCTTTCACCAGAATATCTACATCAAGTCTCCAAGCAGGGTGCGTGTAATCATGGATACGTGCGCCTGCCATGCGTACTTTATTTACATCGCTATTTAATACACGCACAATCATTTCAGCATGCTCACGTTCTTGGCCTGCCATGGCGCCGTCTTCACAGTCGCAAGTGATATCAAATACTGGACCTATGGTCTCTTGTAGCTGTAAGGCTTTTAGGATGAGCTTTTCACTGCCAGCAAAATGCTCACAAGAAGGAATGATTGGAAACGCTTTTTCGCCGCTAAATAGGGCAACGTTCGGATGCACGAGTGTGGTATTCATAATTTCTATCCTTGTTTGCGTGGCATAAGCACGGTGTAATCTAAATCTAATACGACATTAGGGTGATAAGCAGTTTTGCCTGCCGTTTCAACATGGGTGCTCGTTAAGCTTTCTGCGCTTTGATTTTTTATGCCAACCATACGCAGTCTTAATGCAGCAATATCCGTTCGATCAGCTAATGTCCATTTTTCAACAACCTCTGTCCAAGTGTAGATAGTGTCATCACCAAAACATGGGTTGCAATGATTTCCGGCATTGATGGCCGCTATAGATAATGCATTTTCTAATCCATCGTGCGATAGTGCACGGCAGATAGAGATGACATGTCCGCCGTACATTAAACGACGTCCATGTGGGCTAGCTTTCATCATGACGTCATCAAAATGAAGTCGCGCATTATTCTGATAAAGTTTGGTGGCGAGCGTGTGGTCTGTGTCGCTAATCGTCATGCCTGCGGGGTGGTTGATTCGTTCTCCGACTTGGTAGTCTTCCCAAAGGTAAGTACCACCAGTTGTGACCGTATCAAAATGGCGGGCATCAAGAAAGCCAGGGACGGCTAATTCGTTGGCGGTCACATGCGAGGAAAGTTCAGGCACTAATGTTTCTGGTGCAATAGCCTCTAAATTGTTTTTATGCACCATTACCCATCGCACCCAAGACAGCACTGGTTGAAATAGCTGATTCTCAGATACTGAGCGTACATAGACCACACCAGATTTTCCGTTAGAATTTTGTTTTAGCCCAATTACGGTAGAGCGGGTGCTTAAAGTATCACCTATATAAACTGGATGCATAAAACGCACTTCGGCATAACCTAAATTGGCGATCGCATTCACAGAGATATCCGGTACGGTTTTACCAAAAGCCAAATGAAATGCAAGCATATCGTCTACAGGCCGACTTCTGTAGCCTAATGATTGAGCAACAGACTCTGCGCTATGGAGCACTTGGCGTGCACCAGTTAGAGCAATATAGAGAGCTACTTCGCCTTCACCTACGGTTCGAGGTGTAGCATGAGCGATCACTTGCCCAACATGAAAGTCTTCAAAGTAATTGCCTGTATTGACTTTGTTTGCTGATAAATTAGACATGGCTTTCTTCCAAGGTGGTAATCATTTCACTAAGTTTTAGTAAGCGTGTAGCTGCCTTGACATGGTGATGTTCAACCAATTTATCATTGACTACTACTGTGCCTTTTCCGCTTTCATTTGCCACTTTAAGTGCTTGAATAATTTCACGTGCATCACTTACTTCCGACGCTTTTGGTGTGTAAGCATCGTTGCTGTAATCTAGTTGTGCTGGATGAACCAATGATTTCCCGTCAAAACCCATATCTCGACCTAGGCGACAAGCATATTCAAAAGAATGCATATTTTTGAAGTCACTGGTAATTCCATCAACTACAGCACGTCCGTAAGCACGAGACGCTAAGATTACTAGAGATAGCGACGTTAGAATCGCAGACCGCTCATGGGTAACTCGGGCATGTAATTGTGAAATTAAATCTGAAGTTGCCATGACGATACATACAATACGGTCAGATGCGCTTGCAATTTCTTTCGCGTTTAGAACTGCAATAGGACTTTCTATCATAACCATGATAGGTATATGTCCGCCTCCTGCAGCATCGAGAAGCGCTAACGCGTTCAAAACATCTTCGCGCGATTCAATATTAGGAAATAGGATTGCATCTACTTTAGTTTTTGCGATTGCTTTAATGTCATCGCCGCCCCAAGGTGAATTTAGGTCGTTTACGCGCACAACCACTTCGCGTGAGCCATATCCACCTTCGTTTACAAAACGAACTACATTAGCGCGAGATTCTTCTTTGCATTCTACTAATATTGGGTCACCTAAATCGAGGATCACTGAATCAGCATGCAATGTGCGTGCACGTTCAAGGTAATGAGTATTACATCCTGGTACGTAAAGCATCGAGCGGCGAGGGCGAAAGTATTGATTCATTGCAGTACCTTTATTTGAGTGACTTTATTTAAGTTGACGTAATTTATAGCGATCTAAATCAAGTCAGCTATGTTTATAAGTATGGTCACTTTCGTTAAGTGGCTATGTAGTGTAATGCGCTTTGGCATTATCCATACAGCATTGCATTAT
>Ga0118677_10002639_pt1 | contig 35654 bp, 31 predicted proteins | sample AliMusrvi5mmetaG_FD_86154 | JGI IMG/M metagenome (GOLD analysis project Ga0118677, IMG submission 86154)
CTCTTTCTCCTGCCCAACAGGGCTTTCCCAGGAGTCAGAGCGTATGCTATTTCGGGGCACGCCGGAACGGCTTAGCCCCCAGGGTCGCACGGCCGTAGGCCGTGGGTTTATGACGGACTAATTTGTCGCCCGCTTATTCATGGGCAAGTCTGCTTCAAGGGTGTCGTCGGCGGTGTTCGAGGTTCCACTCAGGGCAACAGCGTATTCACTCTTTCCTTTGCTTAGCGTAAACTCGCCGCGCCGTTGGCCCGCGACAACTTCATAGTCACCGTAGAAGCCGGTGAAATCCACGCGTCCCATGGCGTCGGCGGCGAGCGAGACGTCGGTGGTCCAAGTGGGCACGTTAGCGAGTTTCCAATCTTGAACGCCCGTCAACTGCTGCCAGACCTTTCCCGCGGGAGTGAGGTTCCATTCGGCATCGACGAATGCCCCCAGGGGAGCAACCGACCACATCCGCGGTCTCCAGAAGCCCCAAGCGATGAAGGTCGTCATTTTTTCGTGTCCGAAGGAGAGTCGCAATGCTTCGGCAAGGATCTCTGCCGCCCGTTGCGGCGGCGGGTCGCCTGACTTCTGCACGCCAAACTCGGAGAGTGTGAGCGGCAGGTCGGTCGTCGCCAGATTATGCAATACCTGCGCGATGCGCGAAGGACTATGGGGGTTGCGGACACGTGCCAGCTCGTCATCCACGGCGTAATACTGGATGCCGATCCCGTCGACGGCGGCGCCTGCATCGCGGAGCGATTCCACGTGATTCCGATACCAGTTGGCATACGGATCGCCAATTCTGCCGAGCGATTGCAGCACGTCGTATTCGTTCGGGACGATGCGCGTTGACGCGCCGGCAGCCTGCACGGCCGCTTTGACTTCGTTGTAAATGCCGGCAACCCCGGCGACGCCGAAAATCCTGGAATACTTCGGTCGGTGTACGGCCTCGTTAAGGACATCCAATTCGGCATAGCGATGCGCTCGATCCCTGACGAAATATTGAATCCGCCGACTTATCCTGGCGCGGAGGTCGGCTTTGGCGGCATCGCGCTGGGCCTGACTGCTCCCGTTGAGGGCCGTGTCTTTCAGCGCACGCACCCAGGCAGGCTCGCTCACATCCCACAACACACCATGCATCCGCACGCGCTTGCCGTTGCTTGCGGCGAAATCGATGAAGCTATCGAGGTGGCGGAGCGTAAGCTTGTCTCGCTCCGGTTCGTTGGAATCCCATTTTCCGGCATTTTCCGGCACGACTGCATTGAAGTTGCGGAGAATGAAGTTCCGATAGTTGACAGCGCTCGTGTCTGAACTGGTTAACCAAGGGGTTCTCTGAAGGCCAATCCGGCTGCTGGACAGCGCAGTCCCGAAGGTGAAGGCATGGGACTTGAGGCGGATTCGCACCCTGGCGTGAGGCGCCAACCGCGTGTCGGCGGTGAGCGTCAGGGTGGCCGGGCCTTTGCGGAAGTGCTCGATGTACGTGTCGGCCGCAGCGAGGGCATTGGCATCACTCGCCCTATTCACAACGGTGGCGCCCGTTACGTAAAGATCCCGGACATGGATTGCCCAGGGCCTACCCGACGCCTTGCGATCGGCACTTTCAATCCGCACGCAATACGTGCCCGCCGGCAACTCCCATATCTGCGTGTGGGTGTCGTAGTTGGGACACACTGCGGTCACGGGATAGCTTGAAGTAAAGTCGGCAACGCGGAGACGCAGCAGCGGCGATTTCGTCTCTGAGTCACCTTTCGAGACGCGGATCGTACATGAGACCTGACCGGCTGCTGCAAGCCTGATGTAGGTGCCAACGAAGCCATTTTCGTTCAAACACCATGCCTTGTCCGGACATGAGGCGCCCGTCGAGTGGAAAGCCAGCGAACTCCCGTCAATGGACGTCTGGGCCTCTGCGGACGAAACGGATAGCAGGGCGACAACGAGGATCCGAATCGTCATGCTTTTAATGCTTTCTTCACCTGCGGCTTCTTTTCGGCGGCCGCCGACCAGCGGAGCGGGAAGGCAGAAAAAACGAGGACTGTGGCACTCGATGCCCGTAACATGTCACGGCGATTCATTACGACATCTCCAAAAGGAGGTTTCGATTTACAGGATCCTGGCCTTTGTCGCGACCACCGTGACCCCACAACCGTGGCGCGATGACAGTTAGTTTCGTTGCGGTTCTTGAAAATGTCAAGCGTTCACCAACAAAAATATTCATGCTCAGTGGCTCGATTTGAGCAGCGGCCCGATCGCTGTGCGCGAGTCGCTATTGCGTGATAAGGTAATTGAAGTTCTCGGTTTCCCTACCTTGCGACGATCTTTGGTGTATGATGGAAAAGAGCAATTCATCGCAGGAGTTCCTCTCATGTCCATTCCGCAATCCAGTCTACCGCCGGCCGTGCGGGTGGGCGATCCGTCGGCCGAGACGGACCTCCGCCAGCAGCGGCGTCTACAACATTTGACTGACGCCAGCATCACCCTGCTACTCTTGTTGACGTTGGGAATCATCTTTGTCACCGATCGCCGCTCGCCCGGCCGGGACGCTCTATACGCCCATAATGCAAGCTCCGCGCGGTTCCTCTTCGATCCGTTGCTTATGCCGATTGCCGAATTGCGACAGAACCCGCTGAGGCAGGAGTGGATCGGGGCCTATGGCGGAACTGCGGAATCAGAGGCGGCCGTGCGCCGCGGACTGGATTGGCTTGCCAGGCACCAGTCGGCCGACGGCCACTGGGGTCCCGACGCGCTGCGCACTTGGCCCGATGGCCGCTGTAAGAAAGGCGATGCCTGTCCCGTTGGCGGCAGCGAACACCGCGTTGCATTGACCGGGCTTGCCGTGCTGGCCTTCCAGGCCGGTGGTCACTACGATTTCAACCGTGCCGAATACTCCGATTGCGTCCGTCATGGGCTTGATTGGCTGGTAGCCCACCAGCGGCCTGACGGTTGTTTGCTCGATGTCGATCGCGGCACGGGTATGTGCAATATGTACGAGCATGGCATCGCCGCATTTGCCTTGGCCGACGCTAGCGAAATGGCGGCGTCACTCCAGCGCGAGCCTGACGACCGCTTTCGTCAGGCGACACAGAAAGCCGTGCAGTTTATCCACTATACGCAGCATCCAGACGGCGGCTGGCGCTACACTGAAGATCGCGATGGGCCAAGCGATGTTTCCGTCTCCGGCTGGCAGGTTCTGGCCCTGAAGGCCGCACGCCGGGCCGGAGTCAGTGAAGTCAACGAAGAATGCATTATCCGGATGGAAGGTTTCTTCAAGAGATGCGAAGACAAAGCCTCGGGCCAGACGTTCTACCAGCCGGGCCACAACCTGCCCAGCGACGCCCCAACCGCGATCGGGATGTTGGTGCATCAGTTCATCCTCGAACAGCCCGACTCGCCGCTGATCGTCAGCGGTGCCAAGTACCTGGCCAGCGAGGCGGAATCGTCGTTCAAGCATGGCCGCAAGCAGCCGAAGAAGAAGCGATTCGCGGCATCGCCGGGCGACTTCTATACGTTCTATAACGGAACCCTAGCCATGTTCCAAGCGGGCGGAGAGCCGTGGAAGCGTTGGAACGACGTCGTTCGCGATACGCTCGTCGACCACCAGTGTGATGAAGACGAAGGCTGCCGCCGCGGCAGTTGGGATCCTCTGGGCCGCTGGAGTCCCGAGGGTGGCCGGGTCTACAGCACGGCCCTGGCCATTTTGACTCTCGAAGTTTATTATCGCTACCAGAGCGAACGCGCCAAAGTATATCCGGAATCCGCCCGCTAAGAGTGCCATGTCGCTGCTTCGATTCGTTTACTACAGTGCCATGATCTCCGCCTGGGCCGCCTTCCTGGGCTGGGGTGTTACCGAGATTGCCCGCTCCTTTGCAACCGTCGATTCGGCCACGACTTCAAATGCGGTCGTGGTGCTGCTCGGATTCCTGGTCATTGCCGTTACGTCAGGAACTACCGGGGCGGCGATCGGCCTGGGGCTGAACGTGCTGGGCGGCATGGCCAACGGCCGCTGGCAGGAACTTGCGCGCCGCGCCCTCCCGGGGCTTTGGGGCGGTTGCATTGGCGGCGTCGCGGGTGGGATGGTCGGCGGGGTGATGTTCTACTGCGGCCTCCCTCGTGCAATCGGCTGGATGGTCCTCGGCTTGGGAGTCGGCATGGTCGAGGGCATTTACGATCGCTCCTTCCGCAAAATCCGCAATGGGCTAATCGGCGGCGCGACCGGTGGACTGATCGGCGGATTGCTCTTTGACTGGATCTACAACCTCGAACTGACCGCTTCGGGCCGGGCGAGCCGGGCGGCGGCCTTTGTCGTGCTGGGGCTTTTGATCGGCGCCGCCATTGGACTCGCGCACGTTGTCTTTCGCGTTGCTTGGCTGACCGTGGTCGATGGTTATCGCACCGGCCGGCAGTTGAACCTCACGCAGCCGGTCACGGTTCTGGGGCGCGGTGAGCACCTGCCGTTACCCTTTCTTGGCTTGGCGAACAAAGACCTGGAGTCGGAATACCTGACCATTCGCCGCATGCCCGACGGCAGCTATTGCGTTGAAGACAACCACACGAAGTTGGGCACGCGGTTGAACAGCCGACCGGTAACCGGGCCGACACCTTTGAAGGATGGCGACATCCTCCGTTTGGGTACGAATCTCGTCCGTTTTAACGAACGGCGACGTCGCAGCGGAGAGGCGACAGCGGTTAAGGTAAGCGAGGCTCCTCAACTTCCAACCCCACCACAACCACTACCCCCACCACCGTCGCCGTCATCAGTTCCGAGTTCCGCCGACAAGGTCTTTACCCCTGCGGCCAATCCCTGGAATAGCCTGCGAAAGCCGCCACCACCACCACCACCACCACCGCTGCCGCCGCCGCCCGCGCCCGGAACTTAGCCATGACGCAGAAAACCAGCAACCGCATTCCCGACCGCTGACCGGCTTCCTCGAGCACCTTCTCAAAGGCCGCATAATCGGCCACCTTCTCGAAAACCTTATTTCTGCCCGCCGCGCGGTTGAGCGCATGGTATACCTAACCGGAACGCCACAGCACACCCCCGGCTTTACCCAGGCGGGAACCGTCGGCAGCCGACTGGATCTCTCTCGCGGATCGACATGCCGCCCCGATGTGCCCGCCGGATTCGCCCGTACTTGTCCACAGCCAACATCCTCCTCCGCTGTTTCTGGCATTCCGTGCTTGGCCCTCAAACAGGGAATACACCCAAGCGCAGGCAGCTATGGTGGGCCCGTATTTCCTGCCGATCCCAACTCCCGACGTGGGCCCGCTTTCCCTGCCGATCTCAACTCATGCTCTTGTTCCAGTTCTTTCATCCGCTTTGCTGTTTTGGGCAAAACGTACGGCCGGGCCCAGTTGATGAATCGTTGTTTTTGGACAGGTGTTTCGGACCTGCCTTTGCGGACCTCCCAGCACGCCGGGCAGGTGGGAACGAGAAACCCGCCCCGGGACTTGATGAATGCGGCGGGGTCATTGCCCGGGGGTATCTCGTCGCGGACGATCTTGCCGCCAGGCCCGGTTCTCACCAACACGTCGCGGTGGATGAACAGAAAGGGTCGGTCCCCACTCTCCTTACCGGGGCAATCGGGATTGGCACACATGTAGGCGGGGTAACATAGTTCCCCGGTCTCCTGATCCACGAAAACGCCCTTGTTGGCCGGCGCCGCGATCTCCTTTCCGGTTTCGGCGGTCAGATAGAGCGCGTCGAGCGACCGCTCCTCTTGCTCGATCTCTTGGAGCGACCGCTCCTTGCCGCAGCCGGCCAGCATCATACAACCGATCAGTCCCGACAACAGAGACGCCGTGCAGACCCACCGCCGGTTTCGTTCCATCAAGCATCGCAGCATGGGGTGGCCTCAGTGTTGAGTGTAAAACAAGTTGGCGGGGGGAATGATTTGCATGGTCTTGCCCGGCGGAGCCCACTGGACGTCGAGGTATGTCGGACCGCCGTAATTGACCAGCGTGACTTCGATCGGCACGCACATCCCCGCGGTAAGCGTGACGGGAGTACTCGCGTCAAACGAGCCGCTTATCCACCGCCAGCCGGTCACCGAGTAGATTAGTTGCCCGTTGATCCTCACGGTGCATCCGTCGTCGTGCCCGACGTAGAAGGTGTAGTCGCCGCTCGCGTCGGGGCGGATCAGGCCCGTCCATCGTCCGGAAAAAACATTGCTGCCGCCGGTGTCAACTGGGACTGAAATGCCAGAGAACTGCCCGCCAAAGGGCGTGGTGAGGGTCTTGTCGATGCGTGTTACGGCTGGCCCCGAGAAGTTTTCGATGTCGGCCCGGTACTCGGCGAACAGTCCTCCGGCAGTGCCGCCTTCACAGCAATCGCAGATACCTTGGCATCCTCCGCGTTCCGGCTTCCAGAGGTTACGGAAATCGTTGGTCGCGACGTAGGGATCGAGTTCGCCTGGACTGTTCGTCTCGACGTGCCCGTCGAAATAGAGGACGTTCATTAGTCCGCTGTGGCGCGGGGCCAGTGCCTTGGCGAATGTCGTGCTGTCGGCCCCCTCGTAATCGATGCACCCGTGAGCATCGAGCAGGATGACCTTGTTGGAATCACCTTTGAGCATCCGGCCGACGCACCTATTGGGCGCATACGATCCGGTCTCGGCAGCGGTCACATCGGGACACCGATACACACTGGCATTCGCGCACTCGAGGTAATCGCTGAGCCCGCTCATCAACACACCCTCGTCGGGGGCCGTGCCCTCGTGGATTTCCATGCACTGCTGGAACGCGATGCCGATCTGCTTCAGATTATTGGCGCACTGCGTCCGCCGCCCGGCCTCGCGCGAGGCATGCACGGCCGGCAGCAACAGGGCGATTAGAGTGCCGATAATCGCAATCACGACCAGCAGTTCAACGATGGTAAAGGCCGCAAGGGAACGCTTCGCGATCATCACCTCAACTCCTTAGTGTCGCAGTCGGCGGCGGGTTAACTTCGACGAGAATGGCCCAACACTATCCTCCGCCTCCCTGCGACGCCGTTGATTATAACGCCCTTGCAAACCGTTAACAAGCAACACTGCTTACGGCTTGGGTGCGTTTCTTAAAATAGGCCAGCCATGCGCCGGCCAGAGTCGCCAGGGTGAAGGCATGGAGAAGGTAGTGCCAGCGGCCGGATTGGGTGTGGGTGTAGGCCATAGGCTGATTGTAACCTGAGGCGGTGGGCCGACAAATGGCTCAGCTCTGGGCGAATCATTCAACTACAACTGCCGCGTGGCTATCGCCGCGTCTTGCTCCATCCGCGAACTGATCTCAAAGCCGCGATTGCGAAATGTTGCCAACATGCGGGCGTTGTCCTTCGCGATCTCGGCCACAACCTGTTTTACGCCCCACTTCTGTGCCAGATCCAGGCAGTAGTCGGTCAGCATCCCACCCAGTCCGCGGCCTTGCCAGCGATCAACCACAATCACCGCATATTCGGCCGTCTGATGGTCGACGTCCGCCACTAGCCTGCCGATGCCGATCAACTTCCGCCGGCCTTCCTCTTCGACCTCGGCCACGATGGCCAACTCGCGATCGTAGTCGATGAAGCAATACCGCGAGGCCATTTCGTGCGTCGTCTGCTTGAACAAGTAGTTAAAACGGAACCACCGCGACTGCGTCGAACAGTTGGCCAGCAGATCGTGCCATAGCGGCTCGTCCTCGGGCTTGATCGGCCGCAACGTGACCTCCGCGCCGTCTATGAGCTTCCGCCGCGTCACGTATTCCTCGGGATAGGGCCGGATCGCCAGGTGCGAGTAGGGTCTCGCAACACCACCCAAAAGCGGGTTCCGATCGACGACCACGCGGGCATCCAGGGCGATCGCGTCCTGAGGCGTAACCAAGAGCGGGTTGATATCCAGTTCCTTGATCTCCGGGTAGTCGGCCACCAGATAGGAGAATCTCATGATGATTTCGATTAACCGATCGATGTTTGCTCCGGGCTTGCCGCGATAGCCGCACAACAGCGGCCATGACTTGAGCGACTCCAACATCCGCCGCGCGAGAACATCGTTCAGCGGCGGCAGGCCCAAGGCCCGATCTTGAAAGACCTCGGCCGCCACGCCTCCTAGGCCCACCATGATCACCGGTCCGAAAACCGGATCCTTCTTCGTCCCCAGGATCAGTTCAAAGCTGTTGGGGTAGGTCATCATCTTCTGCACGGTAACGCCCACAATTTCCGCATCGGGCCGCATCTGTCGAGCGCGGGCAGTGACCTGATAAAAGGCATCCCGAACGGCGGCCTCGTTGGGTAAATCGAGAACCACGCCATTGACTTCCGTCTTGTGGCTGATCTGGGGCGAGTCGATCTTCACGACCACCGGATAGCCCAGGCCCTGGGCAACCTCGACCGCCTCGTCAGCCGTGCGGGCAGCGTGCGGTCGGGTGACGGGAATCTCGTAGGACTCCAGCAGGGCTTTGGAATGTCTCTCCGAGAGCACGTCCGTGCCTTCGGCAAGCAACGCCTGAAAGGCCAACCGCCGCTGACGGCAGTCCAGCCCGAACTCGATCAGCAAATCGCGCGGCGTTTCGTGCAGGATCGTCAGATTGCGGGCGTAGGAGACGAGGTGCAGGAATGCCTGCACGGCCTTTGCCGGCGTCTTATAGGTTGGCACACCCATTGCGGTAAGCACCTGGATTCCCTCACGAACCACACGGCTGCCCATCCAAGCCGCCAGAACCGGCTTGCGAGTCTGGGCCGCCACTTTGCCGACTGCGCGAGCCGTAGCCGTGGCGTCGTTCATCGCCTGCGGCGTGAGAATCACGAGCACGGCATCGACGTTCTTGTCTTTGAGCACGGTTTCCAACGTCCGGGAAAATCGCTCCGGTGGGGCATCGCCGACAATATCCACCGGATTGCCGTGCGACCAACACTCCGGCAGGAATTGGTTAAGCTCCTCGATGGTTTCCGGAGCAAGTGCCGCCAAACGGCCACCGCGGGCAATCAGGGCGTCGGTGGTCATAACTCCCGGCCCGCCGGCATTGCTGACGATTGCCAAGCGGTCGGACGTGGGCGAAAGCTGGCGGGCCAGCAGTTCGGCGCAATCGAACATATCGTCAATTTCCAGAATCCGCTCGATGCCAGCGCGCTGGAAAGCTGCTTCATAAACCGCATCAACGCCCGCCATGGCCCCCGTGTGCGAGGCTGCGGCCTGGGCCGATTCCTTGAACCGACCCGCCTTGTAAGCCACAATCGGCTTCGTACGGGAGAAGGCCCGGGCCGCGGAGAGGAATTCGCGTGCCTCGCCGATCGATTCGATGTAGAGAATCAGGGAACGCGTTTCCGACACGGAACCGAAATAGTCGATCAGGTCGCCCATGCTCACGTCGAGCATGTTGCCAACCGATACGAAGTGCGAGAAGCCAATTCCTTCGTCGATGGCCCAATCGAGCACCGAGGTGCAGAGCGCTCCCGATTGGGATAGGAACCCGATATGCCCCGGTTCAGGCGTCATGGCGGCAAAACTGGCATTGAGATGCAGACGCGGAACGATGATTCCCAGGCAGTTGGGTCCGATGATCCGCATCCCGTCGAACTTGCGTTGTTCGTCGCGAATGACTTCTTCCAGTTTGCGGCCGGATTGGCCTGCCTCGCGAAACCCGGCGGTGAGAATGATGATTCCAAGGACGCCTTTCTCACCGCATGACCGCACGATCCGGGGCACGATCGCGGCCGGTGTACAGATCACAGCCAGATCGGCGACGGCGGGAACGCTCTCGATATCACGATAAGCCTGGACTCCCTGCACTACCTCATGCTGAGGATTGACGGGATAGACCACGCCCAAAAAGTTGGAGGCAATAAGATTGCGAAAGACCGTGTAACCAACGCTGGTCGGGGTTTCGTTGGCCCCGATGACGGCAATGCAGTGGGGATTAAAGATTCTGTCGAGATTGCGGATGCTCATGGCGGCTAGACTGTTGGCAGCCCCAAGGATCGCTGAATCATCCAATCCCAAATCCGATCGGGAATCCACTTGTAGGCCCGCAGGAGCAGATTCACATTCAGGCCCACCGGATAGCGGGTCCAAGGTCGCCGTGCGGTCAGGGCATGAACGACACAACGCACGACCGTATCGACCGGCAGGGCTGCATCGGCCAACTTCCGCGTTGCCAGCCGCATCGCATCCAGGTCGCCCTTGTACAAACCGATGGCGTCGTCGCTCACCTTGTCGGCCAAAGAGTCGGTGGCTGCCAGCGACTTGGCCCAGATCGGGGTCGCCGTCGATCCAGGTTCGATCACCGAGACGCGGATCCTCCATGCGCGAAGTTCCAAACGCAGGGCATCGCTTATGGCTTCCAGGGCGTGCTTGGAAGCCGAGTAGGGAGCAAGGTAGGGCGAGGCAACCCGGCCATTAAACGAGCTTATATTCACAATGCGTCCCCGCGCCTTGCGCAACAGCGGTAAGAATGCCTGCGTAATGGCAATCAGGCCCACGACGTTGACCTCAAGCTGCAACCGCAACTGATCCAGCGGCAAAATTTCCAGTGGGCCAGCAATCACGATTCCGGCATTGTTCACCAGGCCGGCCAGACCGGCGTCTCCCACGGCCAGCCCTACGGTTTCCCTAGCAGCGGCGATTTGGCCGGCATTCGTCACGTCCAACAGTAGCGGGACGATATGGGGCGATTGGTCTTTCAGCCGTTCGCCGTCGCCCTCCTTGCGAACTCCCGCGAAGACACAGAAGCCGCGGCGAGCAAGCTCCACCGCGCTGGCGGCGCCGATCCCCGTTGAAGCCCCTGTAATCACCACGACGGGCCGCCCTCGCATCGATTGATCCATGTATCTACTCCGTCAAATGACAAAATCACACGAATCCGGCTTTGACCGGTTGACGACTAGGATTTCCGCCTAATAAGGCGACAATACGAACTATCATCGGTCGAAATAGTAACTTTTGTGACGATATACCGCAACCGGGCATCTCTTGTCCGTGCCGCGGAAAGAACTAGAATTTACCAAGCAAGAACTTTCCTGCCCCATTTTCCGAACCACCCCAATTTAGTGGTTCTCCTGAGAGTTCATGGCCCGATCGTTGATTATTAGGAGTCCATGGCTCCGGAAAACCAGAGATTATGTCAGGAACACTAAAAAGCGCAATGGATGCCAACAAACTAAACCCTCTGCCTCCGAGCAATCCGCTTGAATCACCGCAGTTGACCCTACTCGACGCCATCCCAGAGTTTGCAACCGACTTCCCGCCACCCCCCCTACAGAGACGCCGCATATGGCTTCCGGTATCTCTTTTTCTCATTACCTGCCTGAGCACGTTCGTCGCCGGGGTCATCTACTCGGACCACTTTCCCGAGGGCTGGTGGCAGTCAATAGTCGATGGGCTGATGTATTGCCTCGGACAGTATCCAGATCCAAATGACGTGCGCTGGTTGCCGGCAATTGCCGACGGGTTGATGTATTCCGGGGCGGTGATGACGATTCTACTTTGCCATGAGATGGGCCACTTCCTACAAGCATGGAGGTACGGCGTCTACGCCTCGTTGCCTTATTTCATTCCCATGCCGCTGACCCCCATCGGAACCTTCGGCGCGGTGATCGGCATGGAGCCGCGACGCGGTAACCGCAAGACCGTCTTCGACATCGGCATCAGCGGGCCGTTGGCCGGGTTGATTCCGACGGTTCTGTTCCTCTGGTTGGGACTTCAATGGAGCCAGTACAAACCTATCACCCAAGACGATATCGTCCTTGGATCGCCACTCCTGGTGAAGTTGATTGCCGCATCGATGCATGGACCGATTCCCGCAGGCCATTTGATTGCGTATCACCCCCTCGGCTTCGCCGGTTGGGTGGGCTTGTTAATCACGTCAATCAACTTAATACCGATCGGCCAGTTGGACGGCGGTCACATTTTTTATGGCATGTTCCGCAAGAAGGCCCATCTGGCCTCCGTCGTGGTGTTGACTCTGGCAATCTCGGCGTCAATCTACCTGAAGCTGACAAACTGGTGGCTGATGCTGGGCCTGATTGCCTTCCTGGGAACGCGTCATCCGCCCACGGCCGACGACTCCGTCCCGTTGGGCACCCCGCGCTACGTGATGGGAATTCTGACGCTGGCCTTCCTGCTCCTCGGATTCACCCCCGTGCCCATGAGTTTGGGGCATTAGTTTGCCACTCGATGCACTGCGTGGACAATCTGGTCGGCAGCTCCATCCGGCCCGAATCGCTCGACATTGATGACGAGGTCGTAAAGGTGCGGGTCGTTGATATCCTGGCGGAAGAAACGCTGAATAGACTCGCGGCGACCGCGGTCGGTGCGGCGAATCGAAGCCAGGGCTTCCTGCAACTCAACATTCTGCCGCTGCCGCACGCGCTGGGCACGAAACGCCTCTGGCGCCACAATTCGCACAGCGAAGGTCTTTGAACGCGGCAAAATGAACTGCGCCCCTCGGCCGACGAACACCGTATTGCCGGCTCGAGCCAGAATTTGGATCATGCGACTGACTTGGACTGCATACTTCTCGTGTGGGATGATCTGACGATCCATCCATGTGCCCAATACGTCGTATACCCAGTTACTCTCGGTCTCATCGACCAGATCGAGCATCAATCGCGGTTCCTGATAGCGCTTCGCAACTTGATCCAATAAGTTCCGGTCGTATACATCCCAGCCGAGAAGCTCACCCACGAGTCGAGCCACCGTGGTTCCCCCCGCGCCGGCCTCACGGGAAATTGCGACGAAACCTACCTTTTGAGCCGTCGGCTGGCCAAGCTCGTGGCAGCTGGCTGCACCTTCATCCGTTTCTTGAAGCCGTGCCCAGTTACGCATCTTTCCTTCAACGAAGGCCGCTATCCGGGTATCCTGATGGATTGAACTATTCATGACAACACCCCCTGGAGAAAAAGAAGAGAAACAGGGAGAACTCTGTAACATTGAATTCTATGCATCCAAACTGCAAAAGGAAACAACCACCCGCCAGAATATCAGAATCTGTCGTACGTCAGGCTTTCCAGCCTGACAGTAGACCACAAGGCCAGGCTGGAAAGCCTGGCGTACCCATCATATTGGCGGGTGTTTGAAAAGATAGCCGCTGGCCGTATTGACCGCGGAATTCCAAGCCCTTATAGTGCGAATGATCGTAAACAAGCCAAACTCCTCTTTTTAATTCCTACTACCATGACCGAGCCTACCTCTGCTTCCGTTACACCAGCACCCCGCTGGCGTCCCTTGAACTCCATCGATCGCCGCGTTTTGGGAGTTTTGGGCGAAAAAGCCAAAACCACGCCAGACACGTACCCGATGTCGCTCAACGGGGTGGTCGCCGGTTGCAACCAGAAGAGCAACCGCTCCCCGGTCATGCAACTCGAACCCGACCAGGTCGAGGAATCACTCGACCGGTTGCGTCAATTCGGTGCCGTGGCCCTGGTCGAAGGTTCCGGCCGCGTGCAAAAGTATCGGCATTACCTTTACGAATGGCTGGGGGTAAGCAAGGTCGAGCTTTCGGTCATGATTGAACTACTGCTTCGCGGTCCGCAAACCGAAGGCGACCTTCGCGGCCGAGTCTCCCGCATGGATCCGGTCGACGATCTCAACGCCTTGCGCGAGTTGTTGACCTCGCTCAAGACCCAAGGTTTGGTGATTCCCCTTACCCCAGAGGGACGTGGCCAGGTTTTCACGCACGCGCTATTTCCACAGCGCGATTTGGAGCATCAAAAAACCCAGCATTCACAGCAGTCGGTCGTTTTGTCGCCAGTTAAATATGAATCTCACCTTGAGCCGCTCCCGCCTACTCCACCGCGCCCGCCCGTCATGCCTGGCGCCCCCTCCCCTGCCCCGCCAGCCAGCAGTTCCGGAAATCTAGAATTACTGCGGCAGACGGTCGATGAATTGCGATCGCAAGTGAGACAACAACAACAGGAAATTAGCGAGCTTACCACGGGCCTTCGCCGGGTCGAGGATGAGGTCCAGGATCTGAGGCGGGCCTTGGGCGGATAAATCCCACAATATTTTGGCCTGAATATAGGTGCTCGGAGAGACTGGTCACCGGCGTGAACGTGCCAAGCAGATTGCCCGCTTCGTCGTACAACACCAGTGGCTCGCTCAAACTTCCGTTTTGCGCTCTCATGCTGCCGGAGAGGGTGGTGTGGGTCATGCGTCCGTCTTCAATACACTCGCAACGGGCGGGAACAGCAGACATTTTGCAGGGTGGATGGAGCAGGATTGGTGCGTTACGCGAATACGCACAAAACAGCGGTAAGTGTTCTCGATGGTTCGACTTCGATGCGCGCCACCATTTCCGGGGTGGTTCGCTTCACGCCCCCTACGGGTTGCCGACACTGCTAGCACTTCGCCACCTTACGATCAAGGCCCATTTTGCACCAGCCTACAGCTCCAATTCTAGCCGTTCACAGTCCTACTGTGGAGTAATACGGCAACCCGTCCAGGAGAAGCTATTCATCCAGATGAGCAAGCACCTGATCCTTATACTGGCTAATGGGAAAATCAGCATAGTTGGCCAACTGCTTTCGATTCACCTTCAGCGTACCGATTTCCGCATCCTCGGTAGCTTCACCAATCTTCCTGTCGAAGTCGGCTAATATCTCGGCGGAATGCTGACGGCCTTTGGTATAAAGCGCGATAGCTTGTGCTCCCCGGGCGGTAACGGCAGCGTCCAAAGCGGCAACCGCAGCGGTCAGTTGCCGCGATGGCTCACCGACCCCCACTGCATGATCGCGCAACTGCCCCGCCCACTCGAATGGGTCGGGTGCCAACTGGGGTAGGGGCAGTTCCGAACTCGCCGGTTTGGGAATCTTGTTGATCATGTTGGCCAACTCACGAACGGCCGCCGGGTAGGCCCGCTTCTCCATCCGCAGCCATGCCAGGGCCGCGTAGGGCAAGAGCCGGTCGGACAGGGTACTCTTCAGGACTTCAAAGTGCTGCGTGGCCTTGTCGCGGTCCTTCTTCTTCAACAGCACGAGTCCGAAAAGCAAGCGAGGTTCGGCCTCGTCACCGGCCGCTTGCAGAGCCGTGTCGTACTCCTGCTGGGCATCGTCCAGGTTCACCTTCAGTTGCTCCGCATAACCTGCCAGTTTGCGAATCGACGTCTTGGCGGCCTCGCTCAATCGCGGTGGCCGGTCATCCGGCAAGAATAGCTCCGGCGTCTGGGCGCCCTGGGCACCCGCGGCGAGCATATCCTTTTTCAGATAGGCGAACAGCTCCGTCGGTTCGACCAGCGTGTCGCGATTGGCATCCGCGGCACCACCGTAGCCTTCCGCTAGGCACCAAGCAAACAGTCCGTGTTCCTTGGCCGGAAGATCCAGTCCGCGCTGTCCCTTCTGGCAACTTGCCACCGCGGTCGTTTTCCGCAGCAAGGCGCGGTTGGGCTGCCGCTTCAAGGCGCGGACCATATCAGCGGACGAAGGCTCGGCCGCCTGTTCCACCCCGGAACCAAAATGACTGCCATCCAACAGCAAGAGTTTCTCCTTGGCCGGGCAATCCTCGACAAGATCGACAAGCCATTGCAACGGCCGACCGTTGACCGCCGGCTTATCGGAGCGAAAGTCCTTGGGTGCGAGGAAGACCTGTCCGCCGGCATCTTTACAGGCGTGGCCAACATAGTAAACGATCAGCCGGCCGTCGGCGCCGACCCGTTTGAGGAAATCGGGGACTTCCCGTTCCAAGGTCACGGCACTGGGGTCGTTGAAAACTCGCAATTGTTCGGCCGGAATACGGTAGCGCTTGGTCAAGGCATCTGCCACCAAGGCGGCATCAGCCAGCGGATACTTCAGCGAACTAAGCCGCGTATCGTCGTAATTCTGTACGGCCACGATCAAGGCCCAGCGAGTGGAGTCCGTCGATCGTTCCGCGGCAATTGCCGTGGCGGAAATGGCCGATTGGCTCTTGACATCGACTGCTCCATGCTCAATCTTCACGCGGTCGCCGCTGCGCAGTACGTCGAGCGAGACCGCCTCGTCGCCCAGGGTTATCTTGCACTGCGGACCGACAAGATAGGTCAACTTCTGCCCGTTATCCTCAGCCACGTTGAGCGACTGCGGCGGTTCGTAGCGGATCTGCTGTACGACCCCACCACCGGCGAGCGTTCGCTGGGCGACGACTTCGGCAATGTAGTTGTCATGTTTGACCGTTACCCGATCACCGCGTTTCAGGCTGGCCGGTTTCGCCGTCGGTTGGCCGTTGACCGTGATCACGTATTGCGATCCGAAAGGCAGCTTGGCCACTTGTCGATTCTCTTGGATCACGCTCAGCAAACGTCCGTCAAAATCCTCGGCCAGGAAGCCTTGAAGCTCGACCTGCCTCAGCGACTCCAGACGATTGGCCACGTTGCCGGACGACTCCTGGTAGTCATACTGGACCTTCAAGCGATCGCCCGGATTGAGAGTGGCAAACGTGACGGGTTTCTCATGAAACGTCGGCTGGCCGTTCATGAAAATCTTTTTCAGGTCGGCCGGAACGAAAATATTCAGATCCTGGTGATTTGCCTCGTCGCCCACTTCCATGACAATCGTTCTCGCCGCATCGTCGCGAGATCGCAGTTTCCCCGTGGCAAACCTTCCGGGCCGCGCGGCATGGATCTCCTGAACAACTTTATGCGATCTCGGATCGACGGACGTGGTGATTTCCACCACGTCTCGCAGTGCCAAATCCTCAGACAAGTGTCGCTCTCCATTGACAAAGATGATATCTTGATCGTGGATCTTGAGTTTTTTGAAGCCTCCTTCGGGCAGTGCCACACCGAGTTCCCCGGACACCACGATGAAATCGGAGATAGTTCCCTTGATCGTTTCCGGGGCGCGCACCTGCTGCACCTTTTTAGGATGATTGAGTGCGAAGAACAGAATCAGTGAAACCAGCACCAAGGCGACCCCGCCAGCGAGAATCGAGAAGATCCGCACCCGCTTCTTTCTCCGCGCCGTAGCGGCAGCCTCCGCTTCGGCCTCCGGGTCGACCTCGTCGGGCAGGCTATTGACCGCACCCGAAGGCGATTGCAGGTCGCGGAGGGCTTCGTGGGCCGAGCGGTAGCGCTGCGACTGATCCTTGGCAATCAGTCGCTGGATGACGTGGGCCAAATCCTCGGGCACACCTTCCAGGACACGCTGAATATCGGGCAGCTTGACGTCGGCCGTGGAGTGCCACATCATCCAGGCCAATTGCTTGTTGCGGCCAAAGGTGGCCAGCGTCGGCAGCAGGGATTCAAAATGCGAACCGACGATCAATTCATAGGCCGTGAACCCCAGCGAGTAGAGATCGCTGGCCGGACCGACCGCGCCGAACTGGGCCGAAAGCAACTCGGGAGCCATGTACTTCGTCGTGCCCTTCAAGAGGCTCCCTTCCTCGTTGCTGGCCCGTCGGGCGAGACCGAAGTCGCCGAGCTTGACGCGGTTCGGCGGGGCGACGAGGATGTTGCTGGGCTTGATGTCTCCGTGGATGACGCCGTTCCTGTGGAGAAAATCAAGACCGGTCAGGCAATTGGCCAGCACCAGGCGGAGTTGGTCCAGATCCATCGGATCGCCTTCCGCGGTCGGATTGAGGCTGCCTCGCATCAGTTCCAGGATGATCCAGCCGCGAGGGCGGACGATGTCATAAATGGTGATGATATTGGCATGCTGCAAGGATGCCAGCAGTTGGGCTTCCTGCCAATAGCGGGCCAACTGCCGCGGATCGGACAGAAATTGGGCGTGGATCTGCTTAACGGCCACCTCGCGGCCCAAGTCGCGGTCGCGAGCGCGGCTGACCGTGGCGAACTCGCCGGAGGCGATCGTGTCGAGAATTTCGTAACGTAAGTCCGATTCCATTTCGGGGCCTTTTGGAGCCGTAAACATAGTAAATTGCACGGCTCTTGCCGGGCGCATCATTATAGCAAATTGGGCGGTGGTGGCGGAACCCGCAGCTTCGCTCGTCGCGGCTGAATAGGTGGCTCCATTTGATCTTGATTCGGAGAATACACAGGTGGTACTGCCTGATTTTGAAGCGGCATGACCTGACGGTAGCCGCAATTCATGCAAACTTGGCTATTTTTCCATGCCGCGTATTTTTTGGGATAGACGTTCTTGTTCCAAAGATGATCGCGCCACCAATCATGTGCGATATAAATTGATACCATACATAACACCAAAGAAAGAACAAAAAAGATAAATAAATGCCCGATTCCAACATAGCCATAAGCGAAACGAATCAAGCCATACCCCACAGCGAAAAGTGAGAACAGCAGGAACAGCAGGAACAACAGAACGCTTCCACATCCGATTTCGTAGGTTTCTGGCGGCACTAATTCCGCAGCGAATCTTGTTTGACTCTGGCTGCTTGTTTCTGCCGCAAATGGAACAAAACTGCCGTTGGCATATCCCGCTCCGAAGGTGGTTGAACCTCCGACGCTCGCTCCCTGCTTCCAAACTACGGGAGTTGGCCGCATCTGATTGCCGCAATTCGGACAGTTCATCATGTTCATAGTTATTCTTACCTTCCGCAACCAATCAACCACGTCCGCGTCGGCCGCCGGTTGTGTAGTGTCATAGTCCCTAATTGGGCAGCGCGACTTCGACCTGCGGTATCCTGGACCCCATCCGGCTTGCCGGATGGTGAATCAGGTTGGCCGGCTAGGGCCGCGCTATGGCGGATTGCACCCATATCATATTCACTAAAGGTTCCCGAGTAAAACCCCTCCTGCCAAATGGGAACCTGTTTCATTGCAAAGGCCAAGTTGTTCTGAAATCCAATCGCGATGTCCAATGGCGAACTATCAATATTTCCGCGAAGTGCCAGATGCAGATGGTCCGGCATCACGGAGATCGATGCGATCTTGTGTGATTTCCTGTCCGCGATCCTCAACGTGCGGTCATAGAGCATGCGAAGTTGCGCGGGATCGTGATATCGACTGCGGCCAGCCACGAGTAGGACGACATGCAGGTTGTACCAATACCGTCCACGCGCAGACTCGCTCGGCACGGCAAGATCGACACCTGGAAAGGTACGAGTGAACTGCGCCAGCGTTGCGCGAAAACGAGGATCATCAAAAGATTCTTTTTCCACCTGTGACGCAATGTATGCCGTGACGTCTTGCGAAGTGTTCTCGCCAATAGAACGCACGGAGACCTTTCGGGAAAAGCCGGTAAAGCCGCGGCCCGCGTTGCGAAGAAAGTATTGGAGACGTCCTTTAACGCGCGTTGCAAGGAACACCGGCGAGACTTCGGGCTTTGCGCTAAGTGTGATTTGGAAATAGTCGTTGGCCCAAGAGTGTTCAAGACGCCTCAAGCCATCTTGCTCCCAAAGCGGATCAATCGTGTCGAGAATGGACGCATCCGGCATGTTCTTCCATGCCGACTTCAACCAACCCGTCCAGGAGTATCGAAGTTGGAAAGCCGGGCGCAGGTTCTCGCTGCGGTAAAGCGGTTCGAGGGGCATATTTAGCCGTTCAACCTGATTCACCATCCAGCAAGCTGGATGGGGTCTTCGTTTTGCGGGGACTGGTGCTTTTAGCCGTTCAACCTGATTCACCATCCAGCAAGCTGGATGGGGCCTTCGTTTTGTGTGGTGTGGGGCTTTTAACCGTTCAACCTGATTCACCATCCAGCAAGCTGGATGGGGTCTCTAATCTCCAATGATCGTAAGGATCAACTGTTCCAACTCCCGGTCGTGGTCGCGGCTACCGGTGATGCCCTTCTCCAGACGATTGCGCGACGCCGGTGTTGCCGATCCGCCCCACGTCTCCGTGTGCAGCAGATCGAGAACCTGCTTGTAGTATTGCCGTTCGGCCTTGAAGTCGCCATGCTCGCGGGCCTGGCGGGCCTCACGCAACAAGCGCTGATAGGGAAGTAACTCACCCCGCTCGGGATGGCCAAAGTACTGTTCCTCAATTTTGGCCAGGGCATCCGTTTTTGCCTGCGTGGTGGCACTTGAACTGCCATCGTCGTAGGTCATCATCACGATGACAACCGTGAGCACCACCGACAAGATCCAGGCCCCGATCATGGCCAGAGGGGGAATCGCTCGCAACTTGCCCTGCCCTTTATCCTTCTTGTCGCCTTCCAGGAGTTGGAGGTGAGGAAGTTGGCCGTCGGCGGCCAGTTTCAAGGTCGATTGAGCCGCATCGGCAGAAACGAGCCGCGCAACCTTGCGAGCCTGTGGCGGCGCGGCTGGCGGCGCGCTGGGCACCCCATCGACCTGCGGCAGCGGGACGGGCAGAGAGGCAGCCGGGGCCACGGCTGCCTGCGGCGTTACCGAGGGAAAGTATTGCCGCAGCGGAACCTGCGGCGGCGCGGCAGAACCCTCCGAGGCGACGTATGCGGGTAACGGGCCTGCTGGGCTGGAACTCGGCAAAATCGAAGATGGTATCGGCCGGACTGCCGGTGCTGCAACAGGCGGCGTGGCGACAGGCGCCTGCGTTAATGTTAACGTGCCTGCCAAGGGTGACCCGACCGAATCGCTAACCGCCGGATCGAGCGGAGCATCCTTCGCTACCCAAAAGCGACCCTGGCAGCGCGGACAGTTCGCGTAACTGCCGGCTAGCTTATTGGGCACCGACAGAGGCTGCTTGCAACGGGGGCATTGGGTACGAATGGCCATTTTTATACTCTGCACGGCTTATAGTGGTCCGAATCGCAGCAATTGGGAGAGGTTCATAATATCTTTGCCATGCACACTAGATTATAACGCCAAACCAAACTTCATGAAATTCAAGAGGAACGGACCGAGAATAATCAACACCGTGGAGGCCATCACCAGTACGGCCGGCAAGAGCATGTTCACGCCCGCCTCGCCGGCAATTGTCTCGGCACGCTGCGAACGCTTTACCCGCAGCACGTCGGATTGGCTGCGGAAGATGCGTGCCAGGGGAGTACCAAGATGTTCGCCCTGGATGATCGTGCCGATAATGCTGGTGATTTCGTCGTCGGCTAGGCGGTCTCGCATCGACTGGAATGCCTCCATGCGGGTTTTGCCGAGGTTCATATCGGCCAACACGCGGCCGAACTCCTCCGCCACGGGATGGCCGCGAAACTCATCGACGGCCTGGTTCAGGGCGTTCAGGAAAGTCGCCCCGGCTTCCATCAAGAGCGTCAAGAGGTCAAGCAGGTAGGGCATCCGCCGCTTGATCTGCCGCAAGCGGCTCGCGGCGCGGGCAGACAGACGGTAACGCAGGAACCAAGCCGTGAGAACGACGGCCAGCGGCGTCAGCAACATCGCCTGCGGACCGAAGACCCAGACCAAAGCATAAATCCAGAGCGGCGTGGAGCAAATCGCCAAGACTTGCAGCCGGGCCAGGTATTCTTCCGGCAGCCAGAACCGCGGCAGCCCCGAAGCCTGCACCTGACGATGGATCTCGGTCAGCCCCTCGCGAAAGACCGCACGATTGAGACGGGCCAAGACGGTGAATACCGGCTGAAGGAGGCGATAGAGCGGATCGATGCGGCGAAGTTCGTTCATGCGGCTCACGTCATAGCGCCATTCGGCCCCCTGCTCCAGATCATCGCTTTCCAGAATGCGGAAGACCCACCACACCAGAACCACAATCGCAGCACCGATAAGTGCGCTGGCAATCAGTTCCATGCCGAATCCAACCGGTAAAACGGCGAGCGGTAGAATGGCGGTAGGACACATCATACTTAAATATCCGGACTCAAAAGCACACGTGCCCATAAATACGCCACCACGTCGAGCACTACGGCCGCGGCCAAGATGAGGTGCCCCATCGGCTCCGTGAACAATCGCATCGTGCTATCCGCGTCCACGAAGTAGTAAACCACGAGAATCAAAGCGGGAGCAATCGCCATATAAACGGCCGACTTGCGGGCCTGGGCGGTTTCAGCCTGAACCTTCCGTTCCAACCGCTGCATTTCCAACACCGCCAGGGCGATCCGCTCGACGATCTCGTTGAGCCGGCCGCCGCTTTCATGGCTGGCCATCATGGCTGCGGCAAAGAGAGCAAAATTCTCGCTCCGTAGCCGCGTGCGGGCCTCCTGGAGCGTCTGCTCCAGTGGCTTGCCCATGTTGTACTCCCCCACGATCTGGCGGAACTCATGATTGATCGGGCTGGGGCATTGCGCGGCCAGCACGTCCATGGACTGGGCCAGCGAGAGACCCGCTCGCACGGCATTCGCCAGCATGACCATCGCGTCGGCCAGTTGATCTTCGATCTTTTGCCGTCGCCGCTGGGCCATCCGTCGCAGAAGATACCACGGCCCGCAGAGCAGGAACACCGAGAGCAAGACGGCAAAGATGGGGCTTTCCAGCACGAGCCAGAAGACTACAAAATTTGCAGCGGTAGCGCTGAGCCAGACCACGACGTAACGATGCAGGTTGTGCGTCGGCGCGCGCAAGCGGCGGAGTTTGTCGGTCAGGTCGCGTTCCAGGTAGCTCAGCCAACCGGAAAAGTCACCCTGGGCCGACCAGGCCAGCGTGCCGACCGCCGCGCCGATCAGCAGGCAGCCGAGCGGAAAGAGAATCGGACTACCCGTGGTTTCCATGCTCTTGTTCTTCCCGCCCATAAAGGAATTCGACGTCCAACAGTTCCTTCTCCACCAGCGAATCAATGAACGACGGCATGTAACCCGTCGGCCGCAGGGAGACTCCGTTGCGATAGTTGAAAATATCGAGAATTACAATCTGCTTGTCTTCCGGATCGTAGCGCACGACCTCGGCAATCTGCGTCACCGCGCGTGCCCCGTCCGGCAAACGGCTGATATGCACGATCAAGTCGATGGCCGACGAAAGCTGACGGTGGACGGAAGTCATCGGCAGATCGGCTGCCATGAGCACGAGCACTTCCAATCGCTCGATCACCTCGCGGGCGCTGTTGGCATGGACCGTGGTCATCGAGCCGTCGTGGCCAGTATTCATGGCCTGGATCATATCCAGGGCCTCGCCGCCGCGGCATTCGCCCACGATCACGCGGTCGGGCCGCATGCGGAGGGCGTTTTTCACCAGGTCGCGGATCGTGTACTCGCCTGCCCCTTCGATATTGGGCGGCTTCGTCTCCAAGGTAACGACGTGTTCCTGGTGCAGCCGCAGTTCGGCCGTATCCTCGATGGTGACAATGCGTTCCTTGAAGGGAATGAAGCTGCTGAGCACGTTGAGCATCGTCGTTTTGCCGGTGCCCGTGCCGCCGCTCACGAGAATGTTGCGGCGAGCCACCACGCAGGCACGCAGGAACTTGGCCGCGCTGCGGCTGATGCTGCCCATCTCCAGCAGATCGTCCATCGTCAACCGCTGGGCGGGGAACTTTCGCACCGTGAGGCAAGGCCCCTTGATGGCCAGCGGCGGAATGATGGCGTTCACGCGCGAGCCGTCGGGCAGCCGGGCGTCGACCAGCGGCTGGCTTTTGTCGATCCGCCGTCCGACCTGGGCCACGATCCGTTCGATGATCGCCTCGGTGACCTTGTCGGAAATGAATCGCCGTCCGCTGCGCTCGATGATGCCGTCGCGCTCGACGTATATCTGGTCGCTGCTGACGACCATGATTTCCGTGACCGTCGGAGCGCGGAGCAGGTCTTGCAGCGGCCCGAAGCCGAAAATGATGTCCTTCAAATCCTTCTTCAGCGTCCGCAGAATCATGTATTTTCGCAACTCCTGGTGCAGGTGCGGGCGAACGAGGTGGAAAATGTCGTTGAATCCGCTCTCCACGCGATGAACCTGCTTGCTCACGTCGCGGTATTGGGCCAGGTTGAGCCGCTCGCGGAGGAACTTCAACAGCCCGTGCAGTTCGGCTTCACGCTCCGGTACGAGCGTGGCCGGCAGGTCGAACTCGTTGGAGGTCAGCACCGCCATGTCAAAGATTTCGTCGGTTCCCGTCTCCATGATGATCTGGTTGACCAGGTGGTCGCGGAGCGTCAGGCCGGTGATCTCTTCCACCAGCGGCTCGTTCTCGGAACCAAAGACGTTCAATTCGCGGCAAACATCCTCGATGTTGTTCTCCAAGAGAAGGATGCTCTGGGGATCGCTGCCGTGACTGGTTTCAAACTGGTACAGATCGAGCCGTTCGAGCAGCTTCTGGTGGATTTTCAGCTCCAGGTCGGCCATGATCGAACGCAGATGGGCTTCCAGTTCGCTGCGGCTGATCGTGGCGGCTTTTTCGGCCTCGAAGGTCAGCGTGTAGGGCCAGATGCGAACCTTGGTGCCCGGCTCGAACACGCCCGTCTGCCCGCCCAATACCTCCTCCTCGCCGACGACGCAGCTATTCAGACCGACGTTCTCCAGCACCAGCTTCCCATTGTTTACCCGCACGACGGCATGTTGCCGCGAGACGAGCGGGCTTTGCAGGCATACCGTATTGGACGCATCGCGGCCAATCGTGATCTGGCTGCCAGAGACCTCAACCACGTTGCGGCGGCTTTCGTTGATCTTATTGAACCAGATTTTCATTATTTGCCGTGCCGCTGAATGCCAATCTGGCGGAAGTTGACCGCCTGAAGGCGATCCCAAAGGATGGTGGCCTTTTCTGCCTCTCCCGGAACCTTCGCACTCACGCGAATGCCAAGCACGCTCTCTTGGAGTTGTGGAATCTTAGCCGCCTGCATAACCTTTGCATCGCCCAGCCGGTTACCGACGGAAAGGATTGTGAAGGGGCCTATAATCTCAATCTGATTGGCGGGCATTTGCGATATATCCGCATCTTCGGCTTTGGTTTGCGCAGGTGGGATTCCCGAAGGATCGGCGGCCGACTTGCCCGGCTCGTCGGCCGGTTTTGGCTGCGGGGCACGCGCAGGCCCCGGCTGAAGCTTGGGCAGAATGAACGACACCTGATCGCCGGGGGTAACCAGCGAGGGCACGAAGGATCTAGCATCAATCGGGATCCATCGAATCACTTCATCCTTGCCCAATTCGAGTTCCTTCGGTGGAGTCTTCACATCGCTTTGGAGGAGGAGAAGACCGCCTTCGGAACTGCTATCGAGGGTTCGCCAGACGGGCATATCCTTGACGGTAATGCGATCATCCCACAGGTAGGCATAATCTTTGAGGTTTCCGATGTAGTTCTTGGGAATCTCGACTTTCACAAGGTTGTTTTCCGTCAGACGTTCGCCGCGACCGACAATCATGCCCTTCTTGATGCCGATGAAGGCCACCATGTCTTTCTTTTGGGCCTCGGTGTTGAGGTAATAGAAGTTGGCCACCGCCCCGACGAAGCCCAATACAATGGCAACGATTAACCCCTGAATACCTTTCATGGTCTTCCTCTCTCCAATTGACTCTCCATGATCAGCCCCGTCCACCTACCTTGCGGATCAAACCCAAGGCGAATATCAACCGCCCTGGCAGGCGTACACGAACTCATCTCAAATCGGACATGCCAACCCGAGGCAATCTGTTGCCAGCGGGCGGCGACCGTCCAGCCGCGATCGGCAAACCAACGGTCGTAAAACCTTCTCGCTGCATCGCCGTCGTCCGTGGTAAAGGCGACAATTGCCCCGCCAACCGCCGCGCGGATCGATAGCAAGCGATGCCCACCGGGCGGGAACGGAATCTTGCTGCTCCCCCCCCCTGCCCTGCCCGCCGCGCCGCCCGACTGGAACAAGTACAGAACCCAGGCATCCGCAGCGGCAGGAACCGCCACACCCCAGATTACCACGCGGTACGTGGTTTCAGCAAGGGTAGTCCCTGGCTTTGTAGGGTGGGCTTTAGCCCGCCAGCTTACATCAGCCGTCTCAATCGCCCGCGTGCCAATCAGCACCGGATGGCCTCCGCCCCACTGGTAAAGCCGCCACTGGCCATGCTCTTCGGCCACGGGCTGCTCGCTGGTGAGTCGTTTCAAGAGTTCCTGTTCAGCCGCGTCAGCCGGCTCGCCGCGGGGATGGGCATTGACTATTGCCGCCCGGCACGCAGCCTGCAATGCGGCCGGAAGATCGCTCTGCCGCCCAGAAAACTCCTGCCGCCGGATCGACCACGCCCGATCGCCAAACTCCAGAACATGCGGTTCTGCCACGTCGCCCAAGGAATCGGCTGGTGAAGGCGATGTAGCCGACAACGGACTTCGCTCATCGTGCCACCAGTGCAACACCTCGCGGCCAAACCCCAAGGCAATAACCACGAGCATGAAAGTCAGTAAGCTGTTGGTGGTCCAGGCCGAGATCCGCCGCGCCAGTCGGCCCAGGTTGTTGGATTGCTTCGGCTGCAAGGACTGGCTCGTATCCAGACTGGCTCCTGATACCTGTTTCTCACCCGCCACTGTTTGCCTGAATGGTTTCGAGGAACTTTTTGAGAATATCGATTTTGCTCTTCAACTCTGGAATCTGCGACCGAGCAAGAGAGACCATCCCCGGAAGGACTGGCGGATCCGGCGGTTTCACCTTGAGAATCGCCTCAAACGTGTCCAAAGCTCCCTGGTACAGCCCCTGGAACGATTGCGCCATTCGCTCGGCCAGACTGGGAATGTTCTGGTCCTTGGTATGTTTACCTTGAATGGCATCGATGAGTTGCTCAACGCTCTTGTCGGTCAAGTTGCGATCGGTAGTACACATCGATTGCACCCGCGGATGGAAATCGGGAGCGCCGCCTCGGCCGAAGAGTCCGCCGTAGTAGAGGAAGTCGGGGTCGTTGTCCAGCGGCCGAAGTTGCTCGCGGAAAGCTGCCTGAGATATCGCCAACACCGACTGCACGTAGGAGTTCACCAGCGACGTGGGAGCCTTGGCCAGTGCGTACAAGACAGGAATTCGACGCTGCCAGTTGTCGCCCATCCCCATCCGCTGATATTGCCATTTATCGTCGATCAGCCACGTTTGAGCCTTGATCGTGTAGCTTCCCAGCTTGCCCAACAAGGGATACCTCGGGGTCATCTCGGCCGAGCCTTCACGCAAGCCACGGGTCGGATCGAGAAGGTCGGAATTAACCGTTGCCGCGGGCATCGGGCCGCGGGCCACCGGCAGGTCAATGCGGCGATCGTCCATGCCTGCCACGGTGCCCTGGTCGGAAGATTCCATCGATGCCGTGGAGGGCCAGTAACGCGGACGAGGATCGGTCGAACCGCTCCGTGGCCAACGGGCCTCCCAGACCGCCAGCCGGGCTACGCTATTTTCGCGAACTTTCCAGGTGGCCATCGTGCCATAGTTGATAATCAACGCCATGATGAACAGCAAAATCGGCAGCGCCAACGTCAGTTCCAACATGGCAAGACCACGGCGTGAGGGAAGTTTTGTACTCATGGCAAATCCTGGAATTCTCTAGTGTGGGCTGATCTGCTGTATTTCTTCGCTGCTAAGCCCACCGAGGTTCGGCAACTTGTACTGTGCATTATTAAAGCCTGGCAGACCGGGATCCGATTGCAGGATCGTGGCCAAAGCCGGTTGCGTAGCGGGCGCGAGCTGACAATTCCAACTTTGGTTCAGCAGGTTCCAGACCGTCGGACCTCCTACTCGCCCAACCACCCACCGCGTGCCACCACTCCCGCTCCCATTGCCAACATTATCGACTGGCTGATCCATGGGCACGAAGGCAATCTCGCCGGGCACGCCGCCTAAAGGCGAATGATTCGGACCACCTCCCCCCGAACCACCTTCCGGAACCCATCCCAGCCTATTTCGTGGGATGAAGAGGTGAACTTCGGCAAACGCCTGGGCATCGGCCTCCAAGGGATTTTTGAAAAGCCCCGGCGCCGCCTCCGGCAGTTTCTTCCAATAGACCACGCTAATGTAGGTGTAGTGCTTCTGGAGCGTCGTGTTTGAATTGGCCGTCTGCAAAGGGTTCTCGTGGATCACAAACGGCAGATTTGAGCGCGGGTACTCTTCGGTCAGCAGCTTTTCCAGATATCCACAGGTGAAACTACGCCACAGGCCCGCAAACTGCGACATCTTGGCCACCTGGTCGAAGGCACTGAGCAGTTCAGCGTTCCAATCATCGAGATACTTATGCGACAGTGTCCGCCGCTGCTCGACCGCCATTCCGACATACTGTTCCTGATTTGCAACCGAATCAAGCTCTGGATCGATCACCGGCAAGGTGCGGTCGTCGGGCGAGTAGCCCGAATCGGCATCGCCACCCACCGGCCGGGCGTCGGTTCGCCACAGCACTCCGAACATCGGACCGCGGCGGTGGTCGGGATCACCGTTCCGCGCAGCCGTCTCGCGAGCCGCAGCCTGGGCAATTTCAGGAAAGGCAACCACAACGGCCCGCTGATACTTGGGAATCAGCTCCTCGGCCAGAATCTCCTCCATCATCGGCAGAACCTGAGCGCTCACCGACTTGGCCCAGGCCGAGTAGCGATCGACCATCTTTTGCTCTAGCGGAACTTTTTGCTGGATGGCCGAGCCGAGGGCCGTGAACTTCGGAAAACCCGAGGACGAGAATATCGGGGCCACCTTGCTCCAAGCAGCGAGGATGCCGGGCGCGTAGGAAGCGGCGTTCTGATCGCGGGCCTCGCGCAAGAACGCCGTGACCGCGAACACGTCGCAGAGCAGATGGTTGGTGAAGGCTAGCGTGTTCATGCCCCGTGCCAATACCACTCCACCGGAATAGGCCGCTGCGTCGGCCGCATTCTGCATGCGGATCTTGCCGTCGACATGTCGGCCGACGTTCATCACCATGCCCAGCAGCATCGCCAGGAACATCACGGCAAAGACGCTGACGATGCTGATCGAGCCGCGCTCGTCGCCATGCAATTTACGGATAGACATACGTCACCACCGATTTCTCACCTTCGTTGCCGATGGTGGCCGAGGCCTGCAATGGATAGGTGTAAACGCCGCTATGTTTTTCGATACTTTCCGCAACCTTGTCTCTTCCGCCAGGCCCGACGACATATCGCGCCAGCATCCGCCCCGGGCCGGGCAGCAAGGGAAACTGGTAGTTTACCGTGACCGTGATCGTGTCCTGCCAGCCAACCTCGTTGAAGTAGAACTCGCCAGGATCATCCGGCTCGTAATAGGTTTCAAGCGGCGGCTCTTGGTTCTTGTGGAAAAAGCGGATCTGGACCTCGGTGTTGTTCATCGCATAAGCCAGCTTGTGATCCAACCGCGGGCCGATTGCGCTGTTGGAGCCTGAACTCGGCGACAGCGTGCCGTAAGCATTTTTCAAAACCGAAGCCATGGACGCCGTCGTCGGAGCCTGCAACCCCAGGTCGCGCGACGGCGAGATCGGCACGCAGGCCAGAATGGCGGCTGATGCGATCTTATCAAACTTCCGGCTGCCCGGCTCGATTTTGTAGGTTAGCCCGCCGCTGCTGGGGCCGTAGTCGGAGGCCGTGCGGTTGAGTTCCGGCGCGACCTGGTCCGTTGCGTCGGGATCGATCGAGTAGGAACTGATGCAGCAGGGCCCCTCCGGCTCAGCCATCGCGGCCGGAATCCAGACCGCTGCGCTGCGGGCCGCCGCAAAGGCGGCGTAGTGGACCACCACGATGCCGATCATCAGTTGGCTGACCTGCACGATCATCATCATGATCGCGATGAAGAGCGGCAGGGTAAGCACGAAGCTGAGGCTTTGCACGCTCCCTACTTCGTCGCGATGCAGTTCCAAAAGGCGGCCCAAGCGAAGCTGCGCCCGGCTGAAGCGCACCAACGCCCAGGCCGCCAAAGTGAGCACTAACAACAACGCCAGCCAAGGCAAACATGCCATCAAAATTGCACGCGCCATGGTGACAATTCCTTGTTAACGATTGCGAAGCAGCAAGCGGCTGCGGGTGTAAAGCAGCCTCTTACGTTATCAAACCAAACCTCACGATCACCACCGCCGCCAGGGCACTTGGCGCCAGAAAAATCGGCGGCTTCAAAGCCTTACGTTCTTCATCGCTCAGCGGCAGGAACCAAGGCAGCCGCAATCTGGTCGAGACCAACCGCACGACGCGGGAGAGGGTCGTTACCGGCCCGATTCGCCAGACCAATAGGATCAGGCTGAAACACGAGCCTAACACAAATGTCCACAGCAAAGCCTCCAGCCCTTTTTCCCATCCCAAAAATGCACCGACCATCGCCATCAGCTTCACGTCTCCCCCGCCAATGCCAGGGAAGAACGAGAAGCAGACGATCATCAACACGCCGCAGGTCAGCAGACCGCTCACGCTGTCGAGCAAGGACGGTGCGCCGAACCAACAACGCAGCCTCGCTTCCTCCGCACCATCGGTAGACAACCACGCGCTGCACAATGCACTCATGGCCAAGGCCGCCAGGATACCGCTATACGTGTTCCAGTTGTAAATTTTGTTCCGGAGCACATCGGTCGCAGTGGCGGCCAGCGTCAATCCCAAAAGCATGACCGTGAACAGCATGAAAGCTTAGCCGATCACGACGAGGCGTTGGGACCGGCGTTTGTCAAGTCCTCGAGGTTCGTATTAAAGTAAGTCTTGATCGTCGGCCATGCCTTAACCAAGAGGAAAATCAAAATCGGCAAGGCGATGGCACCAATAATCAGGATTGTCTCCAGGCTAATCGAGCCGTCTTCATCCTCATGAATCTTCTTCAGTAGTTTCAGCAGGGAACTGTTTTTCATGGACACTCTTCTCCTACATAAATGGCCAAGACACTAAAGCACACACCATTTCATACGCCAGGCGAATAATCTTGGGGCCAACTCGCAACAGAAACGCCGCCAGCGGCAGAATCACGCCCAGAACCAGAACATAATCCAGCGTGGCCAAACCCCGGCGTGGCCGTAGGCCAGGCTTTCCAGCCTGACATAACATGCGCCGCCTTGTTGTTAATTGACCCAATCCTCGCATGAATCGTCACTCTTCGCAACTGCCCTTGTTGTGGCCGGTCTCTGACCGAGCCACACCGCCGACCAAAGGTCTCCCATCTACCGGGAGACTTTCGGTCGAACATTCCGGCGGGGTCGGGAGACCCGCGCCGAACCTGGACCTGACTCCGCACAATGCCGTAATTATAACGCTTAACTTGATGCCATATTGCACTCTCACTCATGGGAGTCGGTATTCAAATCGACTACCCTTCGGCAACGGCCCACACATCCCGCGTCAACCGGATCCGTTCACTCATCCCCTGTTCGTAGGGTTCGCTGGCGAACGTCGGTCGCTCGCCGGTCGGTTCCAACTCAGCTATCAGCCGCCCATCCTCCGTTCGCCCCTTGAACCGGGAAACGAAAATATCGGCCAACCGGTATTTGTTATTGTCGTCCAGACCGCGTGCCTCGGTGATTCGGGTAATCTTTCGCGATCCATCTTCGCTAAAGCGGGCAATCTGCACCACCAGATGGATGGCGGAAGCCACCTGGGCACGCGCCACGTAGACCGGAATCTCGACATCCGACATCAGGGAGAGCGTTTCCAAGCGGATCAGGGCATCCAGCGGCGAATTGGCATGAACGGTCGAAAGTGCCCCAGCGTGGCCGCTGATCATGGATTGGATCATGTCCAGCGCCTCACCGCCGCGGACCTCGCCAACAATAATCCGGTCCGGCCGCATCCGGAGCGAATTGACGAACAACTGCCGCACATTCAGCCCACCCTTGCCGCGACGGTCGACCTGCTGAGCCTCCAGGTAGAGGCAATGGTCCTGAATCAACCGCAGCTCCGACGTGTCTTCAATAACAATAATCCGCTCTTCTTCGGGAATGAATCGCGACACAGCCCCCAAAAGAACTGTTTTTCCCGTGCCCGTGCCGCCGGAGATGATGATGTTCTTTCGCAGCCGCACGCAGATCTCGATGAATTCTTTCGCCGCCGAGCTGAGGCTGCCAAAGTCGATCAGGTTGTCAATGGTGAGGATCTGCTTGGTGAAGCGGCGGATGGTGAGGTAGATTCCCGTCCGTGCGCTGGGGGGAATGACCGCATGGACGCGGGAGCCGTCCGGCAGACGGGCGTCCAAAACCGGGTGTTCCTCGGTGATTTCGCGGCCAACCCACTGGGCAACATTGTGGATGGCGGTCAGCAAGGCATCCTCGCTAGGAAAGCGGGCATCGGTGCGAATCAGCTTCCCACGGCGTTCCACATAGATGCAATCATAGCCGTTGACCATGATTTCACTGACCGACTCATCGGCCAAAAATGGACCAATCGGCTCAAGAAAAAAGCCGACGCTGGATTCAAAGATCGCCTGACGGGACATGGCGCTTCCTTTGCCGCGTCTGAGAGCCGAATACGCACTGCCCTTCGTGCGGAGTCTGTTCCGATAGCACTATCTTCCATCAAGTTGGGGCAAATGTCAAGATGGAGAGGAAGGGAAATCCATTTTTCGGCTTCGATCGTAATGTTGTCAGTCGATCTCGGCGATCGTGTCGGCGTTGACGAACTCAACCACACCCAGGGCTTCCCGCAGCACTTTCGGGGCTGCGGTGGTCTTGCCCGCACCGTTCGGGCCAGCCAGCACAATCACGTTGGGGTTCGTTGTCGCCATCCTCGACCCATCATATCTAAAGGATAAAAGGATAGGGAACTTGATTTTCCGAAGCTCTGAGTCTAGCTAGTACATATCGGTAAGTCAATATGGTGGGCCATGCCAACTGTCATGCAGAATGGCAACCTCGGAATTGTCCTTCCGGCAAGCGTGTGTGAATCGTTTTGTTGGGAGGGTTCGCCGCCGTCTAATGCCTTCATCCATTCGGATTATCCAGCAACTCCTGCAAACGCTCAGCCAGCGGCGGCGGCAGACGTGCGGGCCAGGTTGCGTCGAGGAGGCCGACCTGGATCATGTCGCGCAGATGGGTGCGGTCCTTGTCGCGCCAGGCGGTGAGTTTCATGCGCACCAAGGCATGGAGCGTCAACACCTGAAACTCGGCCGCGCGTTCGGATTCGTCAAGTTCGGGGCATGGGTACTCATCCGTGCCATGAACTTTTTCGCGAGCAAACAGAAGGTGGATCCCGGCGCTTGGCTTGCCTTGCGGCCCATCGATGAAGACGTCGACGTCCATCAGGTGGTGGTAAACAAAGCCCGCCGCCTCCAGTGCCGAGCGGGCTGCGGCAAAGTCGGCGCGGCGGACCAGGAGATCAACATCGCGGGTATTGCGAACCGCCTCGTCATCGACCCGGGCCACCCACTCGGCGACCGCGTTGCCGCCAACCACGGCATAGGGCACGCCCGCTCCGTCGAGTGCCCTGGTCGCCCTGCGAAGCCGCTGTTTAACCCGTTCCGCCGCCATCAGCGCCCTTTCCCAGCCGACAACAACCGTTTCTGACATGATCGCTCCTTTTCACCAACGATTATTATAGCCAACGGTGGGCGACGTTGCGAGCGCGAGAATTCCCTATACTAAAGAGCAAACGACGCCGAAGAAGAGCCGTACTGCCCATTGAATTCGCCATGATATGGCATATTTACAAATCTGTCAACGAGTTGGCTGGGGAGTATCTGGGGAGCAAATCACTCAACTGCCGGCAACACGAACAGCGATATGCCCCTGTCCTAAAAACCTGATGTCACGAAATGGGCCTGATTGCCAGTTCCCGAACCTGTAGAGATGAAGAGCACCGGCAACGTCCAGTCCATTTCCATGTTGATGGCGAACTGTCGGTAAGCAAAACAGAGAAGCCCAAACAATCCAAGGATAACGACATTCGTAACTTTACTGCCAAGCTTCTTCATTCGAGATTTCTCTATCAATGCAATCGCGTTGCCGTTTGCACCGTATTCAACCGCGAAGCGGTTATACAGCATAGCCCAGGGTCGCGCAGCGCACCCTGGGATGCGAAGCATCCGTACCCGGCACCCCGAAGGAGTGCAACTCTTGTTCGACAGGCAGAAAACACGATGCGATTCTCCGGGCAGTTGATTGAGAAGATTCAATCCCGACGGGATTTGCTCCACGCCGAATCGGGTGAATTGAAGACGCAAATCGTGCCGCTCAAGGCCGGTCAAGTTTTGGACGAACTTCGCACTCAGTACCTCAAGCACCCGATAGCGGCAAACCGCAGCATCTTACAGCATGAAGGTGTTTGGAGAACGATATCTGAAGGGCCAGGTGGATTTCGTGAGTCGAACTTCCGTAGGTACAACTTTCCGACTGGCGTTACTGAAGAAGCCTCTGGCGTAATACTTCTGTCTTATTCGCCCATTAGGTCGAAAATACCAAAATCAACTAATCGCTCAAAGCGGCGATGAGATACTGGCTTGCCTTTTTGGTCATCCAAAACAGCAAGGTTGTCTGGCAAAGCTCGCATGTTTACGCAGAGCGAATCTTTTGCGGTGGGCAGAGCAGGACTGTCCCAGCGGCCGCCCCAGTCAAAAGCACGGCGGCTATGTAGAACGAGTAAGTGTAGACATGGTAGACATCGTGTAGGCGGCCGGCGATCATGGCCATCACGAAACCGCCTATCCCCCAAGCCGTGAATACGAGCCCGTAGTTCATGCCAAAATTCTTCAGGCCATAATAGTCCTTGGTAATGGCTGGGAAGAGTGCAAGATTCGCTCCGTAAAAGGCTCCGATCAGGGCAGAGATCACGGCCATTATGCCGATCGATGCCAGCGGAGTGCCGGCCTTTGCCTGGGCAAGCAGCAACATCAACCCGGCCTGCAGGATCAAGCAGAGACATAGCGTAGCCCGACGGCCGATGAGGTCGGAAAGCGCTCCGGCGATGATACGTCCACCGCCGTTGCCGATGCCCAAAGCCGCAACCAGTGCAAATCCCAAGTCGAGTTGTGTCTGCTCCTTGGCCAGGTCGTTGAGCTTGGCGATGACCATCAATCCAGCCCCCGCACCACAGAAGTAGATGAACCAAAGCAGGTAAAACTGCCAAGTGCCCAGCATTTCGCTCGGCGACGCGTTGGACGCCCCACGGCTTGTTGCTGCCCGGTTCGTTGCCTGTGCCGGCTTAAAGCCTTGCGGCGGCACTCGAAGGAATTGGGCGAGCAAGGATACGGCCAATAGGAACGCAATGCCAAGCGTCAGGAACGTCTGCTGCAAACCGATCGTGGGGTCGGACTTCTGCGTGTACGAAGCGATGAGCCAGCGGGTCAGCGGTGCCGCATAGATGTTTGCCATGCCGAATCCCGCCACGACAATTCCCGCGATCGTGCCGGTTCGATTGGGAGAGAACCATTTTACCGCGGCTGGCGTAGCTGCCGCATAACCAAAGGCAAAGCCGGCGCCTGCCAAGACGCCAAAGCCCAGCACATATCCCGACGGCGATACGCTGAAACTGGAAAGGATCATCCCCGCTCCTACGAGAATGCCGCCGACCGTGGCAACAAACCGCGGCCCGATGCGATCCTGGAGCCGACCCGCGGGCACCATGATCAGTGAAAAAACGAGGCAGGCAATAGCATACGGCCACGATTTATCCGTGGCGTTCCAGTGCCATCCGTCCGGCACGCTCCTGCTGAAGACGCTCCAGGTATAGAGGATACCCAGGGCCAGATTGATTCCGAAGCCGGCGAGCACGACTTGCAGGCCGAGATTGCGAGCAGTGGGTGGCAAATCGGGATCGGCCCGGAGCGTCTGAGTGGACATGCGATTTCCTTGAAATAGTGTTGCGAAAACTCTTGCATTCACGCAGTGCGAGGGCTTGCCCTCGCTTTTCAAAACGCGTCGAAAGTTTGTTGGTTCGGTGTCGGAGCTGACCGCATTGAAAAGCGGAGGCAAGCCACCGCACTCCAAAGCGCGGCCGGCGGGAGTGGACGAGGTGTGATCTGTATTGCCGTTCTCGCTAACAAAACTCCTGAAGTTACGCGCGCTGACGCCAATAATTGGGACGCCTCTTTGCGTGCGCAATCGCGACAACGTATATTCTGACTGGACTTTTGCAAATTAGGCCAAGCGTAGCTTGGCGAGTATATGATTCCCGTCTTTTCCATATTCCTCGACTTGCTGAACGACCCAGGTTATGGTGGCGCGGAGCGTCTCGTTGGCCAT
>Ga0118677_10002640_pt1 | contig 35643 bp, 24 predicted proteins | sample AliMusrvi5mmetaG_FD_86154 | JGI IMG/M metagenome (GOLD analysis project Ga0118677, IMG submission 86154)
CTTTCTTCTTATGCCTGCGCAGCCAGGGGTAAATGGATGTGCGACACAACCCCAGAGAACGCATCACTTCGCTTGGTTTTTCTTTGTCTTCAACCACTCGCCGCACTGCGATGAGTCGGAGTGTTTCTAATGATTTGTGATCCAGCTTACGTCCGTCTTGCTTCGACATGACCCACTTTAACACTTCTATTGATGTAGTCTATACCAAAGACTAGTCAGTATACACCCATTGCTTTTTCCATCAGAGTATTCATGCGGCTAATGGTATCGCGTGCATCATCGAGCAGACCTGCGGCAATCAGGGCGTTATCAAGCAACTGTCGAGCGACAAGACCAGCGAGTTCCGGGTTAGAATCCACGGCCTGCGCGAGCTTTCTAACGAGAGGGTGACGCGGATTGATCTCCAGTTCCACCTTGGTCTCGTCCTTGAAATTCTCATCCATGGCCTTCATCATCTGGCGCATCTGCGGGCTCATTCCATCAGCGGGCACCAGCGCGATCACCGGGTTTTCGACCAGGCGCTTGCCACTGGATACGGAAACCACACGATCGCCGAGTTCCTGTTTGAGAAAGCCGCAGAGCGCTTCGGTTTGTTCCGGCGTGAGCGATTCTCCCTCAACCGTCTGGTCATCCAACTCCACTCCACCATGGCGGATGGAGACGATTTTCTTGCTATCGAAAGTGCCGAGTGAATCCACGACATACTCGTCCACTGCATCGGTGAAATAGATCACTTCCAGGCCGCGGGACTTGAACGCCTCTATGTAAGGGCTGCTCTCGATCTGCTCTCGATTGGGACCGATCAGATAATAGATCGAATCCTGGCCTTCCTTCATCCGGGCCACATAGTCGGCAAATCCACAAACCGCACCCGGATCTGTCAGGGATGATTCGAAGCGCAGCAGCTTGGCCAGCGACTCCTTGTTGGCGTAATCAGTGGCGACACCCTCTTTGAAATAGCGGTCGAATTTCCGATAAAAGCCGCGGTACTTTTCGGGATCAGCCTCAGCCTCCTTCTCGAACATTTTGATCACGCGCTTGCTGATCACACTGCCGAGTTTGCGTATCAGCGCACTGTCCTGCATCGTCTCCCGGGAGATGTTCAGCGGCAGATCTGCGCTATCCAGCACGCCCTTCATGAAGCGCATCCAATCCGGGAGCAGGTCCTTGGGGGCTGAGTCGATGAGCACCTTGCGGCTGTAGAGGGCGATAGCGCTCTCGGTCCTGCCAAAGCCCATGCGCTCCGGATTTTCCGATGGGGCGAAGACCAGCGCGTTGATCGCGAGTGGCGCGTCCGCACTGAAATGCAAGCGGTATGCGGGCTCGTCGAAGGACTTGCAGGCAAACTGATAGAACGCATTGTATTGCTCGTCGGTGATGTCAGACTTGTTCTTGAGCCAGAGTGCCTCGACCTCATTGACTCGCTTGCCATTGAGCAGGATGGGGAAGCCCACAAAGTTGCTGTAAGTTTCGATCAAGTGCTTAACGCGGGATTCCTTGGCGTATTCCGCGCAATCCTCCTTGAGGTGCATGACGATCTTCGCGCCTCGCTCAAGCCCGGAGGCTTCCTCGATCTCATAACCGCTGACGCCATCGCTGTGCCAAACTAGCTCCGCCGAATCCGCATGCCAAGCACGGGAATACACGCTGACCCTGTCTGAAACCATAAATGCCGAATAGAAACCCACGCCAAACTGGCCTATCATGTTGCCTGGAGAGGCGCCATCTTCCTTGACTGCCTTGAGGAAGGCCTTGGTGCCAGAATGCGCGATGGTACCAAGATTTTTCACCAATTCATCATGTGACATGCCTATGCCATGATCCGTGATGGTCAGGGTCCGTGCCTCCTCATCAGTGGTGATGTGGACCTCCAGCGGCAGTGTCGGCTGGTAGATGTCTTTCTCGGTGGCCTCAATGTGACGGAGTTTTTCCATCGCGTCTGAGGCATTGGAGATCAACTCGCGGATAAAAATCTCCTTGTCCGTGTAGAGTGAGTGGACCACCAGATCCAGCAACTGTTGAATCTCGGCCTGAAAGGTGTGTTTTTCGACTGTCGTTTGGCTCATAATGTTAGATAAAAGAAATCCGTGAGGACGCTGGTGTCCATGATGCCGTCAGGCGCAATCAAGCTGCATCCTGATCCGCGCGCTTGCGGCGGATGCTAGGTGGTCGCTCGCCAAGCACGACCTGGCGGTTGATGGTAACGCTCTCAATGTCATCCCGCGATGGGATCTCAAACATGACATCGAGCATCAACTTCTCAAAGATAGAACGCAATGCACGGGCACCGGTGCCGCGGCGCACAGCCTCCTCAGCCAAGGCACGCAAGGCATCCCGGGTAACGCGCAGTTTCACGCCGTTCATTGCGAGCTGCTTGCTGTATTGTTTGACCAGCGAGTTCTTCGGGTCAGTCAGGATGGACATCAACTCATCCTCGGTGAGCTTGCGCAGTGAGGAAATGACCGGCAGGCGACCGATGAATTCAGGGATCAACCCGAAGTGCAGGAGATCTTCCGGCTGCACGCGCTCGAGAACGTTTACCGTTGGATCATCGAGATTCTGGCTACTGGGGTTGCCGGCGTGGAAACCCAGAGTGTTGCTGCCGAGGCGGCGGCGGACCATTTCCTCAAGGCCAACGAAGGCCCCGCCCACAATGAACAAAATCTTCTCGGTATTGACCTGGATGTATTCCTGCTGCGGGTGCTTGCGTCCACCTTGGGGCGGCACATTGCAAACCGTGCCTTCTAAAATCTTGAGCAGCGCCTGCTGCACACCCTCACCGGAAACATCACGGGTGATGGAAACATTCTCTGTCTTGCGCCCGATCTTGTCGATCTCATCGACATAAATGATGCCGCGTTCCGCGCGTACAACATCGAAATCCGCCGACTGGAGCAAGCGTAGGATGATGTTTTCCACATCCTCGCCCACATAACCGGCCTCGGTCAGTGTGGTGGCGTCCACGATACAGAACGGCACATCGAGCACGCGGGCAAGCGTGCGAGCCAGCAGGGTCTTGCCTGAGCCGGTAGGGCCTAGCAGTAGCACATTGGATTTTTCGATCTCCACATCCTTGTATTCATCACCTAGCTTGGCGTGTTCCTGGCGGAGGCGCTGATAGTGGTTGTAAACAGCTACCGAGAGCACCTTTTTGGCATGTTCCTGACCGATCACGTGCTCATTGAGCTTACCGAGAATCTCCGCGGGAGATGGGATCTTAAATCCGGTTTTTTCCGCAGAGGTTTTCCCTTTGGCCGTGGTTCCGCCGAGTTCCTTCTCCAGGATACTTGCGCAGACATCAATGCACTCGTTACAGATATAGACCCCAGGCCCGGCTATCAGTTTTTTGACCTCCGAGTGGCTCTTTCCGCAGAAAGAACACATGGTTAGGTTGGAAGCACGGGCCATGAATTAGGGATTTGGGTAGGGTTGGCGGATAGATACGTGATCAGTCCTCTGTTTTTTTCGTGTCGGTGAGAGTAGCAACAGCATCGGGAAGTTGCTTGCGGCTTTCGAGAACCTTGTCCACCAGGCCGTAGGCCACGGCTTCCTCTGCCGTCATGTAATTGTCCCTATCGGAGTCCCGCTCGACTTGCTCCACAGACTTTTCTGTGTGCTTGGCCAGGATGCCATTGAGCCGTTTCTTGAGAGTGAACATGAAGCCAATCGTGCGCTCTATATCCGACGCCGTGCCCTGTGCGCCACCGGACACCTGGTGGATCATGACATGTGAGTTTGGCAGGCAGAAGCGCTTTCCCTTGGTGCCGGCTGTCAGCAGAATAGAGCCCATGGAGGCGGCGATGCCGATGCAATAGGTGTTCACGTCACAGGTGAGGAACTGCATGGTGTCATACATTGCGAGACCAGCTGTCACCGAGCCGCCCGGCGAGTTGATGTAAATGTGGATGTCCTTCTTTGGGTCCTGCATCTGCAGAAACAAGAGCTGTGCAATCACCGAGTTCGCCACGAAATCATCAATGGCGGTGCCAATGAAGATGATGCGGTCCTTGAGGAGGCGGGAATAGATGTCGAACGAACGCTCCCCACGACCATCCTGTTCGATGACAACCGGAACGTAGTAATTATTGCGAGGTGCGGGTGAACTCATGGATTGGTAGGTCATGTTAGTCTTCTGCGATCGGTGCTTCTGCTTCTTCCGTAACTTCGGCGCTCTCAACTAAAAAGTCAATGGCCTTACCGATGGCGATCGAACTGCGGATGGACGGCAGGCGGTCATCACGCTGCATATCCTTGATGAATTTCTTGAGCGGCACTTTGCGGGACAGTGCGATCTGGGCGAGGTGGTTCACCAACTCCGCGTCTGTGACGGAGATTTTCTCCACCCGGGCGATTTCTTGCAAAATGAAGTTGGTGCGGAGATTATTGACAGCCTGATGGCCGGCGCTGGCAAAAATCTCGGCCTGTTGGGATGCAATTTCCTCCTCAGTCATGCCAGACTCCACGCCACGGCGCACCATGGCGTCCGCCTGAGACTGGGTTTCTTGGTTAATGAGGTCGTCCGGCAGTTCGAAATCGATCAGGCTGGTGAAGTGGGCAACGATCTGATTGACCTTCAAGTCGTTGATTTTACGCGCGCGCTCGTGCTGCATGTTCTCGCGGATAATCTCGGTGATCTCCGCGATGGTCTTGTCAGCAGCCAAGCGGGCTGCCAGTTCGTCGTTGAGTTCCGGGAGAATGGCTTCTTTCACTTCCTTGAGCGTGGTGGCGAAAACCATTTCTCGGTTCTGGAGTTCCTCCACCGGGAAGTCTGCGGGCAGAGTGACCGTGATTTCGCGACTTTCCCCGGCGTTCATGCCCACTAGCTGAGCGGCAAAACCCGGCAGAAACGCCTTTTCATCCAAGCGAATCCAGAAATCCTCGCGTCCCGTGAGATACCCGGCGGGCTTGCCAAGAACTTCCTCAGTAGGTTTGCCATCGACTGTGGATGAATAATCGATCACCGCGAAATCTTGCATTGCACCCGGGCGACCTTCGATATCCTTAAAATCCGCGAATCTCTCCTGCAGGGACTTGAGCTGGGCTTGGACCTCCTCCTCAGGCACAGCAAGCGGCGGAACCGTAACCTTGATCCCCTTGTATTCAGTGATTTGCACTTCCGGAGCCAGGGTGAGCTTGGAAAAGAACGTTATGCCGCCATCCGGCAGGGTAGTCAGATCTTCTGGAAAACCGAAGTCCAGCACCTTGAGTTCTTCCTGCTTGAGGGCCTCATCGTATGCCTCAGTGACGAGCTTGTGGTTGAGTTCCTCGGTAATTTCCTTCTCAAAGCGCTTCTCAATAACCCCACGTGGGGCCTTCCCGGGCCGGAATCCAGAAATGCGGGCCTTGCTGGCATAGGTTCGGACGATCTTTTCCCGTTGTCCTTGGACTTTCTCCGCTGGAATTTCCACACGCAGGGTGGCGACACATTTGGGCTGCTTCTCGACGACAATGTTCATGGTTCAAGGGGCCGGCTTGCGCGCCGGGGCGGCGATACTAGCATTATGGCGGACTGTTTGTCAAACTGGGTATTCACAAATGCGGAGCACCGCCATGCCTTTGGCAAAAGATGCGCAATCCCCGCTCACCAATAGAACTGCAATGTCCTGAGTCTGTTGAGGGGCGGTTAATCACCTCCTCTCTTATCAAGGTCCTTCCTCCCATTCGGCCTCACTCAGGGCCTGCGGCCATCATCTATTCCTCTCCGATCTGCCTCTGCGCTGTCTGCTCCTCGGCTTTGCTTTAAACTCTCATTCACTATTCTGCCCTCAGTCCTCGATTTTAATGCTCTGCGGGTCCCATTCGATGCCGGGGAGTTTCATGTTCAATTGTTGCAGCGTGTCCAGCATGATGCGCGCAACGCAGAGGTTGCGGTACCACTTCCGGTCCGCCGGAACTACATACCACGGGGCATATTCGGTGGATGTGGCTTCGATGGTCTCCTGATACGCAGACATGAAACCATCCCAATGCCGGCGATCCGCCAAGTCGTCGGGGTTGAATTTCCAGTGTTTTTTCGGATTCTGAAGGCGGGCCTCCAGACGCCGTTTCTGCTCATCCTTGGAAATGTGGAGATAGATTTTCACGATGGTAGTCCCCTCCTCCGCCAGCATGCGCTCGAACTCCAGGATGTGCCTCTGCCGCCGTTTCCAAACCTCCTCAGGAAACAAATTTTTCACCCGCACGGCGATGACGTCCTCGTAGTGGCTGCGATTGAAAATGACCAATTGCCCGCGGCGCGGCACCTTGGCATGTACCCGCCACAGAAAATCATGGGACAGTTCCTCCTCGCTGGGTTTCTTGAAGGCGTGGACATGAATGCCCTGCGGATCGATCTGTGAGAAAACGTGCTTGATGCATCCGTCCTTACCACCGGTATCCATGGCCTGCATGACGACCAGTATCCGATGTCGGTTCTGGGCATAGAGCACTTTTTGCAAATCCTGAAGCTGGTCCTGCAATTGCCTGAACTGTGGCTCAAATTCGGTCTTGCCGGGCCCCTCGAACAAAGTCTTCTCATCACTATTGATCTTGGTGAGATTTACGCGACTCCCGGGTCTGACCCAATATCGTTCCAACGCTCCGCTGACAGGCATAAAGGGGTTTATCCGCAGACAGTCTTCGGATGGCAAGCATTCAATCGTGGTTGATCCGACACATTCAGGATTGAATATCAGACAATTCTTCGCTGTGATTCCGCGATGCCAAAAATCCGCAAATCTAGGAAACCCTCGCCCCCGGCAGAGTCGCTTGTGACCGCTCTGCACATCGGAGCGAGTTCGGTTTCACTGCTGGTCGCGGAGCGCTCAGCCGATGGAACCCTGGTGCCCATTGATTTCCTCCAACAACCAGCCCCCGTGGGCCGCGACATCTTCCGTATGGGGGCTATCAGCCTCTCGACCACAGAGCGTGTGGTCTCGATCATCAAGGGCTATCAGAAATCCCTTGCCGAACTCGGCCTGAACCCGTGCAACGTGACCCGAGCTGCCGCAAGCAACATCTTCAGCGAGGCTGCCAACCATGAAACCGTGATGAACCGCATCCGCATCGCCTGCGGGCTGCGCGTCACTGGCATCGACGATGGCGAAATGACGCGCCTGATCTACCTGAAAACCCGCCGCCGCCTCCAGCACCTCCCGGCTATGCGTAAGGACACCACTCTGGCTGTCCATGTAGGCCCAGGCACCACACGCGCCCTTTTATTCCAGAATGGGAGGATCGTGCGCTACACCAGCTACCGCATGGGTACCCACCGCACCCGCGAAGCTGTCGACGCTTCCCACGCGGAAGGGGCTGCCCTGCTGCGCGTCATCCGCGAGCATGTTTTCGGTAATCTGGCGCAGATCCGCTTCGATTACTCCAACGTCCAAATCCATGGAATGGTTATCATCGGCTACGAAGTGCAATCTGTGGCCGGACACCTCGTCAAACCCGGACTCCCCTGCCCGCTCAAAACACTGCGTAAGTTCACCACAGATGCCGCCTCCTTGAGTGATGTGGAACTCGTCAAAAGATTCCACCTCGACTATCAGACAGCAGAGGCACTCCTGCCGGCACTGGAAATCAATCTCGCCATCGCTGAAACGTTCCAGATCAACCAAATCCATATTCCCGACAGCGAATACGAACAAGGACTGCTCCACGACCTTCTCGTATCACGCGAGCTCACCGGTTCCTTCGCGGATGATGTCCTCCGCTCTGCGCGCATACTGGCCAAACGCTACCAATCCGACCCTGGACACGGCGAGCACGTTAGGAATCTTTGTTCAAAGTTTTTCAACGAACTGACAGACCTTCACCAACTCACTGCACATGACGCGCTGCTGCTTCAGGTGGCGGCCATTCTCCATGAGGTCGGCACCTACGTCAGCCCACGCGCACACCACAAACACTCGGAGTATCTAATCCTCAACTCGGAAGTCTTCGGGCTTGACCGTTCGGATGTCACCATCGTCGCACTCGTGGCGCGTTACCACCGCCACTCCTGTCCGGTACTCAGTCACCCGGGCTACGCTTCACTCAATACCGATGACCGCATCCGCGTCTCAAAACTGGCCGCCCTGCTGCGAGTGGCTGACGCATTGGAACGCACCCACGCCCAGCGGGTTTCCCAGATCGAAATCCGCCGGGAGTCTGGTAAACTGCGCCTCCGCCTCCCTGGCCTGGCGGATGCCGCTGTCGAGCGTCTGGCCATGGACTCCAAGGCCGATCTTTTCGAACAAGTATTCGGCCTGTCAGTCGTTATTGATGAGGACAATTGAACCACCTCTGAATCACAAAGGGACGATGATAGGAAAACCTTAGAAATATCAGCGCAATTCGGGATCACACCAATAAAATAAGTTCCCGCATCCATTCTCCACCACCCCATGCCCGCCCCCTATCTCAACCGCGAACTTTCCTGGCTCGAGTTCAACCAACGCGTCCTCAACGAGGCCCTGCGTGACGACCTGCCCCTGCTGGAAAGGGTGAAGTTCCTAGCCATCACCGCCTCCAACCTCGATGAGTTCTTCCAGGTGCGTGTGGGTGGATTTATGATGATGCTGCGTGGTGGGCTGAAAACACCCGACCCATCCGGACTGACTCCTTCTAAAAACCTAGCAGCCATGCGGCTGCGTATCCTCAAAATGACGGAGAGTCAGTATGAGCTATATAGCCGGACGCTCATCCCGGCCCTGCGTAAGGCAGGCATCCATCTACTGCAGGTTCCGGATCTCACGGTCGAGCAGTCCGCACAGGTGGCCGCCACATTCGAGGACCTCATTCACCCACTCCTAACACCCGTAGCTGTTGTTCCCGGAGAGCCCGTTCCCTTGGTTCCGGCGCTGCAGATCATTGTTGCATGCCGTCTGCTGGACCCTGAAACCCAGACCACACGCCACGCGTTCATCCCGATTCCGGAAACCCTCGGACGGCGGGTTCCGGTCGCAACCGCCAACCCCGGAACTCACGCCTTTCTCATGATCGAGGACCTGGTGGCCACCCATGCAGCTAGACTTTTCCCCGGCGAAACCGTAGCGGCCACCACCGCCTTCCGCGTCACCCGCAACGGTGATATCGCAGTGCAGGAGGAGGATGCCATCGATCTCGCCGGTGAAATGGAGGATGTTCTGACTGCACGCCTCTATGCCGACACCGTGCGACTCGAACTACGCTCCGATGCACCACGCGACCTTGCGGAGATGATCCAAAACGTCACTGCCGCAGACAAGCGTGAGATCTATCAGGTCGACGGGCCGCCCGGACTTGCTTCCTTCATGGAACTCGCCTTCCTCGCAGATTACGAGCACCTGCGGGTGGCTGACTGGCCGGGTCAGAACTCCCCGGCCATAGCTCCCGGCGCGTCAATATTTGAAACGATCGCCTCCGGAGATGTGATGCTGTTCCATCCGTTTGAATCCTTCGAGCCTGTGCTTGGGCTATTAGAAGAAGCTGCGGTGGATCCAGACGTGGTGGCCATCAAGCAGGTCCTCTACCGCACGGCACGCAAATCCCGAGTCATCGATGCCCTGATCAAAGCAGCGGAAAACGGCAAACACGTGACAGCACTGGTGGAGTTGAAAGCCCGGTTTGACGAGGCACGCAACCTCGACCGCGCAGACGAACTCCAACGGGCGGGCGCTCAGATCGTCTACGGCGTCAAGGGGCTCAAGACCCATGCCAAGGTCTGCATGATCGTACGCCGGGAGTCCGGCCACCTGCGCCGCTACGTCCACCTCGGCACTGGCAACTACAACGAGACTACCTCCAAACTCTACACGGATGTTTCCTATTTAACATGCAAGCCCGAGTATGGGAACGATGCCTCCTTGTTGTTCAACGCTGTCTCCGGGAGATCCAAGCTCCTGCGTTTCCAGCGCCTGATACCCGCTCCCACCACGATGAAGCACGATCTGATAGACCTAATCACGGGCGAGGCGGAACGTGCCAAGCAGGGCCTGCCTGCCCGCATCGTGGCCAAAATGAATGCGCTTCAGGATCCTGACATCATCAACGCCCTCTACAAGGCATCCAGGGCCGGAGTGGAAATCAAACTCAACGTCCGCGGTATCTGCTGCCTCAAACCCGGCGACCCTAAATACTCGAAAAACATCGAGGTGATCTCCATCATCGACCGATTCCTGGAGCACGCTCGCCTGTTCTACTTCCACCAAGGAGGAGATTCCAAGGTCTATCTATCATCAGCGGACTGGATGACACGCAACCTGGAAAAGCGTGTCGAGCTTATGGTTCCGATCGAGGAAGTCCGCCTGAAACGCCGGATCGTGCGTATTCTGGAAGGCTACTTCCAAGACAACACCCAGGCCTCCCGTCTGCTGCCGGATGGCAGTTCCCAACGAGTCGTCAGGGCCAAAGGCCAGAAATCCTTCCGCGCCCAGGAATACTTCTATCAACAAGCCAGAAAAGCCGCCAAAGCCCGCGAGCACGAGCGGGCCATGACCTTTGAGCCGCACGTCCCAGCGGAGTGAAGGTCACTTCAGCCCTACGTTAGGATCGGTCCAATCAGGCTCGTGGCCCTTCGCGTAGTCGAACAAGTGCTTGTGCAAATACGGGGTGAAATCAGCCCGCGCCTCCTTGGGCAGCTTGGTGAGAATGGCATCATTCAGGGTCCCCGTGAGTTTCAGCATGAGGTGCAGGGTGAGTTGGCGTCCCTTGCGCGCCTTTTGCACCTGCTTGTGGTTCAACTGTTCAACGGAAGTGGCCACCAGTTCGTGATTGCTCACCCCCCATCGTGTCATCAATCCGTCAAGTGGTTGGATACCGTGGTCTCGTGTTTGGTCGGGCATGGGGATGATTATCTAACGTTCTCTAGGGTTTGAACATCGGGAAATCCGCAGTAGGCCGGATTTCCGTCGGCGGTTCGATGCCAAAGGTGATGCTGTCGCCTATGCGGTAAGGGCCATAAGCAATGGGAATGACGGTGAAGCAAAGAACCTGTTCGTCTCCCACTGCCACTTGTCCGGCATGGACGATGGCCGCGCAGTTGGGGCTTTTCTTGACCGACAGCACGTCACCGGGCCGGAATTCCTGGGCGGAGTCGGTTTCGTCCGTGGGGAAAACGTATTCGATAATGACCGGGAACGGTGCGGGTTTGGAATACTCATCGGGTCTTACCAGAGCCCTGGCACGCACGACAAATCCGGAAGGCAGGAAATCCTTCTTCCCAAGCTCACGGACTTTCTCTACCTGATAGTCACCTTCGATGTATGTAAGCGCCAGTGGTCGCTCAAAGTTGGTGAGGTAATTCCTCATGAGGCGCGAGTTGACGCGGGCAAGTGCTTCATTGGTGATGGAAGAAAACTTTCCGTAGAGTCCCTTGGGGTCGAGTAGAGTTCCGTTCGGCACATCGAGCACTGTATAACGTTTGAGTTTGGGAAGGCGGCCAATCTTCCGCAGAATCTCGTAATTACGCGGGATCTCAGGATTACCGAAAACATGTAGGCAAACCGTCCAGCTAACAACCGCAAAGCACAGCGCAAGGGCGTTGGCGAGCAACCACCAATAATAGGCGGGACGCTTGGGAGCTGGTTCTTCAAGGACGCGGGACACGGCGAATTCTCGGGGGCACGGAGATTACCGCAAGCCAATAGAAAAAAGCACAGAACGAAATATTTTAAGGATATTCTTGACGCAAACCATCTCCCCTTCTTCATTCCGCCTGCCTGCGGTTTTCCGCTGTGCCCCTAAACTGGTCGAGGTGTATCCAAATTTCCCGACTAAAGCGCATCTATTCCATGTCTTCCTCCAAACCATCTCCTAAGAAACCCGCCGCAAAATCGAAGGCTGAGATCGCCCCCCCCGTGAAAATAGTCGATACCCAGAAGGACCAACACGCGAAACCAGGCACCGAGGAAACGCCCGCAAAATCGACTAAGGAAGCACACGTCAGTTCGCCGCCCTCGGCTAAACCCTCACACGAAACTACGCTGGAACCCACCGCCAAACCTGAGGCAAAGGCTCCTGCCAAACCTGAGGCAAAGGCTCCTGCCAAACCTGAGGCAAAGGCTCCTGCCAAACCTGAGGCAATTGCTAACGAACTGGCTCCTGCCAAGGGACCCAAAAAGGATAGGAATTCCAAAGAAGCCAAAAAAGTCGAAGAACCTGTCTCATCTATCAAGTCCATCGACCCCAACAAACGCCGCATCGACACCCCTGAAATTCAGGAAAAAATCCGCGAACTCATCAAGCTCGCCAAGGAGCAGGACTATCTGACATTTGATGACATCAACGACATTCTCCCGAACGACCTAGTCGACCCAGAGGACGTCGAGGCTATCATGGAGCGCCTCCGCAATATGGAGTTCGATATCATCGATGCCTCCGAAGTGGACCGCTACAAGGACAAGAAACGCGATGACGGAGATGGCGATGAAGAAGAACTTAAGGCTGACCAGAAACTCGATATCCTCGATGATCCGGTGCGCATGTATCTCAAGCAGATGGGCCAAGTGCCGCTGCTGACACGCGAACAGGAAGTCGAAATTTCAAAACGTATTGAAGACGCCGAGATCGAAGTTGCCCGTAACCTCCACCTCTTTGGATTCGTCACCGACTCCTACCTCGAACTCGCTGACAAACTCAACAAGGGCAAGGAGCGATTCGACCGCGTGATCCTCGACAAGAAAATCGAGTCCCGTGAGCGATACATGAAAGGCCTTCCAAAGCTTTGCGAACAACTGAAGCAACTCCATCAGGAGAACGACGATTTGTTCCGCCAGCTCTCTGTCAAGAACCCGCGGGGCAAGAAAAAACTGGAGGAAGATTTCCAAAAAAACCTCCAGACACTCAACCGTGTGTTCACGCGTTTCTATTACAAACAGAAAGTGGTGGAGGACTTTTGCGAACAAGTCGATGACTGCATGCAGAAGTTCTGGAAATACGGTCGCAAGCTCCAGATTGACCCTGAGGATAAGGAGTTTCTGACAAAACTGCGCGAGCTCCAGCAACGCACTTGGCATACCCCGGCAAGCTTTGAGGAGGCCAACAAACAACTGCGCCACTGGCTCAAGGAAGCTCTTAGGGCAAAAACCGAAATGGTCGAAGCTAACCTTCGCCTCGTCATTTCCATCGCCAAAAAATACACCAACCGGGGGCTCTCGTTCCTCGACCTGATTCAGGAAGGCAACATGGGACTCATGAAGGCCGTGGAAAAGTTCGAATACCGCCGCGGCTATAAATTCTCCACCTACGCCACTTGGTGGATCCGCCAGGCCATCACCCGTTCCATCGCTGACCAAGCCCGCACCATCCGCATTCCGGTGCACATGATTGAGACGATCAACAAGCTAATGCGAGTGCAGAAGCAACTCGTGCAGGAATACGGCCGCGAGCCTTCACCTGAGGAAATCGCCGAGGAAATCCACCTGCCCGTCGAGCGTGTGCGTGCAGTGCTCAAGATGGCACAGCAACCAATATCGCTACAGGCCCCCGTTGGTGATTCTGATGACACTTCCTTCGGTGATTTCATCGAGGATAAATCTGCAGACAACCCGATGGAGGAGGCCGGCTTCTCGATGCTCAAGGACAAGATCAAGGACGTTCTTGACACACTAACAGAACGCGAGCGTGAAGTTCTCGAACAACGTTTCGGTCTCAAAGATGGCTACAGCCGCACTCTGGAGGAAGTGGGCCGCCAGTTCCAAGTCACCCGCGAACGCATCCGCCAGATCGAGGCCAAGGCTCTGCGGAAAATGCGCCACCCTACCCGCATACGCAAACTCGAAGGCTTCATCGAATTGCCAGGTGCGTGAGTAATAGGAGCTTTGGTCTGTGGAGTCATCACCCGGACCGCCGCGTTCTTTCCGGACAGATTATCAAGTAATCACCTAGCAGAAGAATCCGCCTGTTGCCAAGTTTCCATGAATCCGACGCCACAGCCCGAAGACTTCACTGTGATCGAATCGATCTTCGTCCGCCACCGCAATGCCCTTCTGCTGCGGGGGCAGTTCACGCCGGTATACACCGACTACTACCTGCATCTAATGCAACACGGCATCCGCTACGCGGCCGGACTGGACCAGATGCTGAAGGATACTATGGCATTGGTGGCCCTGCACCTAGTCGCGCGACCGTGGGCGGAAACCATCGCTTGGACAGCCAATCTGCGGGCACCGCGCGTGAATTTGTTTGTCACAGGAAGCTCAGTGGAGGAAGCCATCACCGGCCGAATCTTTACAGAGGATGTCCGCGAACCCGACCGGAACTTTCTCTACTCGCAAACCACTGCACCTAGCCTACAGGAACCACGAACGACCTCGCTGGCGATCGACGGCAAGGATCCTGTTGAATGGATCAACCAATACTACACCCAGTCAGAGCAACGCCCGGGACGCGCTTTCCGGCTGGAGGATGAAAACTTCGCGCTCGTTGCCGCGCAACCGGACTGTGATATGCAATGGTTCGATGCCCTAGATGAGGAGTCCGTGGCCAACATCGTCACAACCCAGGAAACCAAACTTTTAGAAACCCGGCGCTTTCGCTTCATGTGCGGCTGCACCCTGGAAAAAATCTTACCAGTTCTCGGTGGATGGAAAGACCGTCTGGATGAATTATTCGGAGACAGCGATATCCTAACGGTTCAGTGTCCCCGCTGCGCAGCAAAATATCTCATCACCCGTGACATGCTCTGACTCAATCGCTGTTCACACGGGCCATTATCCATAACAGATCCGCCACCCGGTTAAAAAACAGGCGTATATTTTCCATCACCGGCTCGCCGGATTCATGCAGCGCAAGCACGGATCGCTCCGCCCGGCGGGCCAGCGCGCGGGCAAAGTCCATGCTAGCTCGCGCCACACTGCCCTCCGCACCCGGCCGCGCCCAATCGGTGAAACGGATGCCCCGGTCTTCATACCGGTGTGCCATCTCTACCACCCACTTGACGTCCTCGTCTCCCAGTGCGGCGAACTTTTTCTCCAGATAGATTTCCGCATCCTCCGGCAATGTAGCCAGTTGGCCCATCAGTCCGATCAAACGTCCTTGCAGCCCGTCGATCAATGCAATCCACTCCGGATGCGAAGCCGACGCCCGGGCCAGTCCCAAAGCCGCATTCAACTCGTCAACACTCCCCAGTGCCTGGATGCGCAGGGAGGTCTTCGCAATGCGTTTGCCAAATAAAAGATCGGTCTCACCAAAGTCTCCACGGCCGGTAATGATACTCATGGCCGCCAGACTAGTCCGGAATCACCCCCTTGTCCATCTGTACCCACCTGTCAAATTCAACTATCCCTCGCTCTCCTTCCACACCGGGACTTAAACACTGAGTGCCAAAATACCGTGCAAGGAAGGCCGTCCAGATGCAGTATCAACGGGTAGCGAATCCCTCTCCATGATAAATAAATTCATCCTGCTCGCCACAGCCTGTGCCGTCTTCCCTGGATTTCACAGCCCCATTCATGCTGCGGCCCCTATTCCCGTGGTCCTGATCACTGACCTCTGGCACCCACATATCGATTACGATGATCATTTCGATGTGGCCACGATGTATTGCTTGCCCGGGATTGATCTGAAAGCGGTTATTATCGACCAAACCAAGGGAGCAGCCGCAGGACAAGGCTTGCCGGTTAAACAACTGAACGCTCTGTCCGGCCGTTCGGTTCCCATCGTGATGGGCGCTCTACTCAGACCGATGAAAAGCCCGAGTGACACGCTTGATGACGACGATTGCCTTGATGGCGTCCGTTTCATTTTGAAGACACTGAAGGACTCCTCCACTCCGGTGGTGTTGGTTACCGTGGCGAGTTGCCGCGATCTGGCAGCCGCATACAACCGGAATCCGGATTTGTTCAGGGAAAAAGCAGGTAAAATCTATGTCTTCGCCGGCAACGGCAAGGAAGGTGAGGGAGAATACAATATCGGTCTAGATGCCGTAGCCTACGGCACCCTCATGGGTTCTGGCCTGCCTATATACTGGGTGCCCTGTTATGACGGCAATCCAAATAACCCGGATAACCCCCAAGGCAAGCACTGCTCCTACTGGCAGGCAAAAGTGAGTGATATTCTAACCGATTCAAGTGAGGGACTGTGGAAATATTTCAATTACATGTGGCAGAAGTATGATCCAGCAGCCAAGGACCCGCTGCTCTATCTTTCCCTGCCAAACGATCCCAACGACCGGAACGAGGCCCTCTCCAACGATGTCCGCCAGCTTTGGTGCACCGCAGTATTTGCCGATATCACCGCAAGGCGCTTCGTATATGATAAGGGCAAAGACAGGTATTTTTCCATCGATTCCACAGCCACAATTCCCACGGGTTGTATTCTAAAACCCGCCTACGAATGGATGGATACGGAGATCGAGGCTAGTGCGGGCGGAGGCATCCAATACCGCCATTCCTCTACCTCAAAATCCGTCAAACAGTTTAACAAGACCGACATGGTTTCCTACCCGAAAGCCATGACCGAGGTTACCGCAGATTTGCTCAAGGCTTCCCAGTCCTGGCAAAAACCGGTTCATCCATCCCTTATAGGTAAGCGTCCATGAAACTTGCGAAACTCAATGGTGGTCCGGAGATCTTTCATACGATCCAGGGCGAAGGCCCAAGCACCGGCATTCCTGCGGTTTTTATCCGCGCGTCGGGATGTAACCTTCATTGCGTGTGGTGCGATAGTGATGCTACGTGGAACTTTGAAAACACACCCTGGCCCCATGTTAAGGATGCTCTTCCGGGCTATGCCAAACACCGCTGGGCTGATGTCGTTATAGAACTCGATCCCTCAGATGCCGCTCGTGCCATTCTGGCATACCACTGCCCGAGGGTTGTCATCACAGGCGGAGAACCCTTGCTCCAACAGGACGATTTCCTGGCATTAACCAGCCTCATCCGGGCCGAACTTCCAGAGTGCGTATTCGAAGTGGAAACGAATGCCACCCGTATCCCCTCACCCGCTTTCTTGGCAGCCGTGGATCAATTCAATGTCTCCCCCAAACTCACCAACGCTGGCATGCAGGAATCGTTGCGCCTCAACGAGGATGCCCTGGCATTCTTCGCCAGCTTGCCCACGGCATGGTTCAAATTCGTCATCACCTCACCCGCCGATCTTTTGGAGGTCCAAATCCTTCACGCACGCTATCAGATTCCCGCCGACCACATCTTGCTCATGCCCGAAGGGCGAACTGCGGATGATCTCGACCGCACTGCGCCTCGGCTCGCAGGTCTTTGCCGCGAGCTTGGTTTCCGTTTCTGCGACCGCCTTCACATCCGCCTTTGGGGCGACCGCCGCGGAGTCTGATCATAAAAAAGCGCGGTCTGTTGCCAGGCCGCGCTTTTCTGTTGATCACATTCCCCCCAAAAAAGAGTTCCATCCATTTAACCAAGCACCGTGTTAAATGTCCCCCCGGAAATTCAACGAGTGTAACCTTGAGTCGTCTGGAATCTGGAAATGTAAGCCTCACAAAGTTAACAACTGGTAAGACTTGACCAATGTTTACGTAAGAATTTCCGGCGCGGCAAGCGAAAAATCAGCTTTTCCCAATTCTCGTAATCTTTCCAGACTTGAATACCCCCCACTGCCGCCATCAGACTCGCCGCCCGACCTCAGAAAATCTACCATTTCCCTGCATTTTTAGTTTTTCCACCCTCCAGCATACCAGCAATTCAGATCTTTCCCCTATGTCCCAGTCTCAAGAAATCCGTGTTTTCGCCCCCGCGACGGTGGCCAATGTCGCCTGTGGTTATGATGTCCTCGGGTTTGCCATCGATTCCCCGGGTGATGAAATCGTCGTCCGGCATTCTGAAAAACCTGGCCTCCACATCACCAAAATCACTGGAGACAATGGCAAACTCCCGAAAAATCCGGCGCAAAATACCGCAGGTGTTGCGGCGCTTGACCTGCTCCGCCACCTTGGCATGACTGACCGAGGCATCGAAATGGAGATACACAAGAAAATGCCCTTCGGCTCCGGGCTGGGTTCCTCAGCCGCCTCAGCCGTCGCTGGGGTCTACGCCGTGAACAAGCTCATCGGTGAACCCCTCAGCAAGAAGCAACTGCTGCCTTTCGCCATGGCTGGCGAGGCCTCGGCGGACGGTGCCTGGCACGCGGATAATGTGGCCCCCTGCCTGCTAGGTGGGATCGTGTTCATCCGCTCCAACGAGGAACTTGACGTAGCCCAACTCCCAGCTCCGAAAAACCTTTGGGCTGCGGTGGTCCACCCGGATATCGAAATCCTGACCAAAGTCGCCCGCGAAATCCTGCCCAAGGAAATACCGCTAGAGAATGCTACCCAGCAGATCGGCAACCTTGGCGGCCTGCTCTGCGGCATCATCCTTGAGGACTATGGCCTCATCTCGCGCTCTATCCATGACGTGATCGCTGAGCCGCGCCGCCAGAAACTCATCCCGGATTTCTACAAGGCCAAGCGCGCTGCCTTGGCCGCTGGCGCTCTCGGCTTCTCAATCTCGGGTGCAGGACCATCGGTCTTCGCCCTCTGCGAAGGTGAAGAAATAGCCCACAAAGTGGCCGAAGCCACCGCCAAGGTCTTCACTGCCATCCCTATCTCCAACCAATCTTACGTCTCCCGCATCAACCCGCACGGTGTGCATGTGGTGACCGGCTGATTTGAAATTCTACCAGTGCTCTATCATTCCACCAACAACTCCAGCCGCAGAGTTCCGCTCAAGGAGGCGATACTCCGCTCGCTGCCCCCGGACAACGGCTTGTATATGCCGGATGCGCTGCCAGTTTTGGGTGATGATTTCTGGCAGAATTGGCGTTCTGCCACATTTGCTGAAATCGGCTTCGCTGTAGCACACGCGTTTTTCAGCGATAACATTCCGTACGATGCATTGCGCAAAATAGTCGATGGCACGCTCGCATTCGATACACCGCTAGTCACTCTCGCCCCTGATGATCACGTGCTTGAGCTTTTCCACGGACCCACTCTGGCCTTCAAGGATTTCGGTGCGCGTTTCATGGCTCACCTGATGGCGTGGCTTACCCGTGGCGACGATCGCCTACTCACCGTGCTTGTGGCCACTTCCGGCGACACCGGCGGCGCGGTGGCCTCAGCCTTCCATAACGTTGCCGGCACGCGCGTGGTCATTCTCTATCCAAAAGGCAAGGTATCCGGACTTCAGGAAAAGCAACTCACCGCACTCGGTGGCAATATTACCGCTCTTGAAATCGAGGGCACATTTGACGATTGCCAGGCCCTCGTCAAATCCGCATTCCTTGATCGCGACCTCTCGGAAAACCTAAATCTAACGTCAGCTAATTCCATCAACCTGGCCCGCCTGGTTCCGCAGAGTTTCTACTACATCCACGCGGCACGCCAACTCGCTGAAGGCGCGATGCCAGTCTTCGTGGTACCCTCAGGAAACTTTGGCAATCTGACAGCAGGGCTGCTGGCAATGAAACTCGGTTTATCGGTCGCACACTTCGTGGCGGCGACTAACCGTAACGACGTGGTTCCTGAATACTTGCGCACGGGTAACTACATCCCCCGTCCCGGTTTGCCCACGATTTCAAATGCCATGGACGTAGGCGCACCATCCAACTTCGCACGCATGGCTGCCCTCTTCGGTGGATCTTGGGAGGAGATGAAATCCCGCATCTCAGGCATGTCGTTCAGCGATGATCTGACAAGATCAGCGATCCGCGAGGTAAAAGAACACTACAATTACTCAATCGATCCTCACGGTGCTGTCGGCTGGCTTGCTGCCAAGGCATGGCGTGCAACACACCCCGGAGCGTCCACCATTACACTAGAAACCGCCCACCCGGCTAAGTTCCCGGACGTGATGGACGCCGAGCTTGGGCTGAACGCTGTGGAGGTTCCCGAACGTCTCGCTGTCCTTGCGGATCGTGAAAAGGAGGCCATACAACTCCCCCCCAACCCCACGGTGTTCCGGGAGTGGCTCATGGAATACTAATCTAATAGATCCCCGTAATGTTTGCGGGCGAGGGCCATAGATAGGTCCATCACCCCTTGGCTGCGGGTATGACGCAATGCCTCGTCAGACATAGCCGCACATTCGGCATAACTTAACGACCGGATCGCCTGCCCCACGCGGAGCACCTGTTGAGGCCCCACGGACAACTCTTCCACCCCGAGGCCGATGAGTAGCGGAGTGAGGCGTATATCTCCGGCGATTTCACCACAAACTCCGGTCCAGATCCCATTGTCCACCCCAGCATCAATGGTGCGCTTGATCAGGCGGATCACCGCCGGATGCGTGGGTCGATAGAGATCTGCAACGTGCGGATTCACACGGTCCGCAGCGACGGTGTATTGGATGAGATCATTGGTGCCGATAGAGAAAAAATCAACATGGGGTGCCAGCAGGTCTGCACAGAGTGCGGCAGCAGGCACCTCAACCATGATTCCGACAGGCAGATTCCGGTCAAAGGGCACTCCCTCTTTTTCCAGTTCATCCATGCAGTGCCGCACCATTTCCTTACCACGCCAGATTTCCGAAAGCCCAGAGATCATCGGAAACATTACTGCCACATTGCCACTAGCGCTGGCCCGGACAATCGCGCGTATCTGCTCCCTAAACATTGCAGGCCGGGCTAGAGAAACCCGGATTCCGCGCCACCCGAGAAAGGGATTTGGTTCCGGTTCAGTTAGGGGCTCCACAGGCAGCTTGTCACCGCCCGCATCCAGTGTGCGGATGATCACCCTGTGAGGAGCCATTTCACGCGCTACACGCGAGTAAATCTCACCCTGGTGTTTCTCATCAGGCATTTCCTCGCCCTCGAGGAGCAGGAATTCGGTCCGGTAGAGACCAACTCCCTTCGCCCCGCTGCGTTTCACTAAGGGTAACTCGTCCACCATTCCCATGTTTGCCGAAACCGTCAGCATTCGCCCGTCCCGAGTCTCGGTGATAGCATCACGCTTCGACTCAAGCGAACTGCGAACCTTGGCCTTGGCATCACCTAACTTGCGGTAGCGTTCCAGAGTCTCTGCCCCAGGATTCAGGATGAGTTTGCCCGTATATCCATCTACAATTGCTGGGGATAGAGCCATCACCTCGATGACCGATCCCTCGAGGCCGACCACAGCGGGGATGCCGAAGGCGCGTGCGAGAATGGCAGTATGGGAGTTAACGCTACCCTGCTCGGTGACAAATCCGAGCACATGCCGCCTGTTCATGGAAGCCGTGTCAGATGGTGTCAGGTCATAGGCCACCAGAATATGCTGCCCCTCCGGACCTTGATGGCGAGGGTCGGTATCGGGTGAGAAATTCCTTAGCACACGCTGCGAGATGTCCTCAATGTCCGATGTCCGCTCGCGCAGAAAGGGGTCGGGAATGCGGCGCATCGCCTCGAGGAAGTTCTGCATCACCGCGTAAAACGTGAATTCTGCGTTCTGTTGGCGCTTGCTGATACCGTCCATCACGCGTTTGTAAACCGCAGGATCCTCGATCATCATCACGTGGGCTTCAAAGATCCCTCGCTCGTTTTCCCCGGATAAATCCACCAATCGGTTTTGGAGTTCCACCAACTGACGCTTGGTGATGTCGATAGCTAGCTTGAAGCGCTCCTGTTCGCTGGGAATCTCGGACTCCTCTATCTCATAAACGTCCGGAGGTGTAAACCCGCGGGCAACCACATGCACTGGCCCGATGGCAATTCCAGGAGACGCCGGTATCCCCTCGTAAATGATTTCTGGCTGAGTTCCGGTTTTCGCCATTGGCCTGCGGCATCCTGCACGCAACAAATCCCACATTCAAGCCGCATTTTTGGAAGGCAAGGGCGCTAGAAACTCTCTCACTCAGGCTACACAGCCCGGTAAAATGCCATCACCTTAAGCTGCTTCCCCCACCATCTCCCACGGGGGCTTCGTCGAGGTCTGTCTCGCGCACGTGTTTCATGTCACGCTGGAACTCCACTTGTTTACGCAACAATTCGCGCATTTCCGCACCGCCGCTGACAGCTGGTATAATGAGATCGGGGATCGAGCGCTCGGAACTGATCAGTTCTATGGCTGTCAACCCAGTGAGGCGCATCCACCATTTCCGCACCATGACAGTGTCCTTCACCCGATAAAGTTCTATCTCGTTGACCTGCTGGTTGATCACACCTCGGGTGTAACGCAAGCGTTCAGTGGTCAGTTCATATTCCTGGGAATGAAGGAGCAAATACTTCCACCCCGCCCATCCACTTGGCAGAAGCAGTACCGCATAGGCCGCCGCAGGTAGGGTCAAATGCACACAAACTCCGACAATCACCACACCAATAATCAGCACGGTGAGAAAAACGCCAAAATTCAACCATTGCGACGGTCTGCCCTTCCATAACGAGTTTTCTTCGCTCATGCCGGGATGATGCCAGCAGCAGACCCGGTTAGGCAAGTAGGAATCAAGCCTCTCCAAAATGGAGTTGCCCACAGGTTATTCCCACCTGATTCAGGGGTTCTTCACAGTTGTTCTCATGCATCGACAAATTGTCATTTGACGGTATTCTGAGGCCATGCGATCCACGTTTCCGCTCATCCTCCTGCTTGGCTTCACCGTAGCCGTTTCCGCAGATCCCAAATCTGAAAAAGCTATTGAGCCTACTGCCAAGGACACGCCATTTGCCCCCATACCCCCCAAAGCCGTGGTGCGGGATGGCACCGTGGAAATAAATGGCAAGACTGTGCCTTACAAGGCCACCACGGGAAAAATCCAAATCAAGGAGGATGGCGACAAGGTTTGCGCATCGATTTTTAATGTGACTTACGAGCGCAGCGATGTGAAGGATACGTCGAGCCGCCCGGTGTTGTTTGCCTTCAATGGTGGCCCCGGATCTTCCTCCGCTTGGCTGCATGTTGGTGTCCTGGGACCCAAGACGGTTAAACTGCCAGGAAATGGCACGACCGCGCCGGAGCCACCCCTGCAGGTACAGGATAACCCGCTGAGCATCCTTGATACCTGTGATCTTGTGTTTGTAGACCCCGTTTCCACCGGATACAGCCGCGCTGAAAACGATGCCAAACCGGGTGACTTCCACGGCGTGGACGAGGACATCCGCTCCATGGGCGACTTTGTCCGCCGCTGGATCAGCGAACATGAACGCTGGTCCTCCCCAAAATATTTGTTAGGGGAATCTTATGGCGGCATGCGCGTGGCCGGCCTATCGGATTTTCTCCAGTCCCGCTACGGCATGAACTTGAACGGCGTGGTACTGGTATCATCGGTGCTCGACCTCTCCACCCTCGGCTCGGCGCCGGGCAATGACCTTTCCTATCTGATTTTCCTTCCAGCCTTCACCAGCGTAGCCCACTTCCACGGGAAAATCACCGGTGACCGTGACGCACTCATCCAGCAAAGCCGGGAATTCGCCTTCGGGGAGTATGCTGCATCCCTACTCAAGGGAAACTCGCTTAGCCCGGATGCCGCCAAGGCTATTGCTGGCAAACTTGAGCAACTGACCGCCATCCCCGCCGCCACATGGCTTGCCCACGATCTGCGTATCAGCCCGTCGGGCTTCAGGGCGGCTCTTCTGAAAAACGAGGGAAAGGTGATAGGCCGCTTTGATGGCCGCGTCGCATGGAACACCACGGACAAGACATCTAACGCCCCGGACTACGATCCTTCATACTCGCTGGCTTACGGTGCTATCTCTAGCGCGATGATGGATTATCTAGGTCGCGGGCTGGGATACAAGGAAGACCAGCCCTATGAAATTCTCACAGGAAAAGTTCACCCCTGGCGTTTTGGTTCCAATGGCGAGAATGTGAACATGGGAGAGCGTCTCGCCTCTGCCATGCGAGAGAATCCGCGCCTTCGAGTGCTAGTCATGGGCGGCGTCAATGACCTTGCCGCCCCTGCGGATAACGTGGCCTACATCATCCGCCACCTGCTGGACCTCCCAGCGGACACCCTCCACAACATCATCACCACCCAATACGATGGTGGGCACATGTTCTATCTGAACCCCCAGGATCTGGCAAAAACCCGCGCTGATCTCTTGAAGTTCATCCAGAACCCTTAGACAAGCTGCGTCTCCACCAGCAGGCGGTAGATACCGTTCTCCCCGACAAGTTCGTCATGGGTACCACTCTCAACGATGCGCCCGTGGTTGAACACGAGGATGCGGTCGGCGTGTCGCACTGTGGAGAGACGATGCGCGATGACCAAACTTGTGCGGCCCTTCATGAGCCGTTCGAGGGCTTCGTTGACTAGGCGCTCGCTCTCCGCGTCCAAGGCTGAGGTGGCCTCATCCAGCAAAAGTATGCGCGGATCAGCCAAAATGGCTCGAGCGATGGCTATACGCTGGCGCTGGCCGCCGGAGAGTTTGGTTCCACGCGGTCCCACGAGCGTCTCGAGGCCCTCAGGAAGCTCCAATATAAAGTCCAGCGCGTTGGCCATGCGGGCAGCATCCTCGACTTCTGCCAAAGTGGCGCCGGGTTTTCCATACTCGATGTTCTCCCTGATAGATCCTCCAAACAGCAGAACTTCCTGCGGCACTATGGCCATCTGCGTGCGGAGTGACTTGAGCGCCAGCGCCGATGCGGGACGTCCGTCAAACAATACATCACCTTTTTCAGGCTCGTTAAACCCTAGAATAAGCGAAAATGTCGTGGATTTACCGGCACCAGACGGGCCAACGAAGGCCACTCGCTGTCCCGGCTCAACAGTAAAGGAAATATTGTCCAAAACCTGCACGTCAGGACGTGACGGGTAACGAAATGACAAATCGCGAAATGCCATGGCACCACCAAGGACCACTGAGCTGTCACCATCGGTGCGCTCCGGCTTAACATCCAACAGTTCTCTCAGTCGCTCAGTGGCTCCCGCCGTCTGCTGTAGCTGCGAGATGATTTCCGGAAATGAACCCAGTGAGGCACCGACGAAGATGGAGAAGAGATTGAACGCTGCGAAGTCAAACCATGTGATCTGATGGTAGGTATACATGCGCGCACCGCACCACACGACAAATGCAACCGTGCCAAAGAGCGCGAAAATGACAAACGCAAGAAAAGCCGCGCGGTTTTTTGCCCCGCGTTTGGTCACGGACAGGAATGTGTCCAGCGCCCCAAGATACCGGTTTCTCTCAAACTCCTCATTCGTGAAGGATTTTACGTCTGCGATTCCCTGCACGCTCTCCTCGATAACCGTGCCAGCCTCGGCAAGGGAATCCTGCGCCGCCTTGGAATGGCCGCGCACTTTTCTGCCAAAAAATGCGATGGCTAACACCACCACCGGCACGCTGCACAGCATGATGAGTGATAGTTTCCATGAAACCACAAAAATGACCACCAATCCGCCCACCAAGATTACGCCCTGCCTAACAGCCTGGGGCACCGTGTTGATCAGCGTGTCGCGCACTACCCCGAGGTCAGCCGAGATGCGGTTACTAAGCGCCCCTGCCCGCTGTTCTTGGAAGAACGACATGGGTAGATGCAGAAGATGGTCAAACAGGTCACTGCGCAGGTGATTGAGCGCGGATTCCCCGGAGCGGATGAATCCCTGCACCCGGAAAAAACCAACAATCGACTGCAAGGTGAGCACGGCCAGAAGTTGCAGCACAATCTGGTTAGATTTTTCCAGAATGACCTGTGGGTCCACCTGCCTGCTTAGTGCGTCAGTTGGGCTACCCACCAGTTTCGCAAGAAAATATGGTAGACCTAACGATAGAATCGCCGTGAAAAACAGGGCTGCAAGTGACGGGAAAAAGACTAGCTTTTCCTGCATCAAATAGCGGAGTATCCACCCCTGCGAGGAGATGGACTTTTTTTTCGGAGAAGTCATGAGATCACCGGATTCCCTAACACATCAGTGCGAGCAACCGCATCCACCACCACCGCCACCACCACCACAGCAGCCACCGCCGCCATTTCCACAGGCCTCGGCAAGTTCATCGGGACTCGGGACATGACCGAGTTCGAAGGTCAGGGCAATGTATTTACTGATCTCCTTTTGCATGTGTTCCAGTTCCTGCTGGGCCTCAAGAAATTCCCGGGCGACGTCATTTTGCAGGAGCGCCTCGCGTGCCGCTTCAAACTCGCGGATCTCACTGGCACCTAATTCAAGGCCGGCGTGTTGTTTCTGGTGCAACTGCTCCCCACGCTCATGCACTGCTTGATATTGGAGGCGGGACTCGTCGTCATCCAAAAAGCGTTCTATGCGCCCTTGGAGTGCGAGATATGCGGGGTCATTGGCTATCTCAGAGCACAGGTCGAGAGTTTTGACAATGACGGAGGATTCTACTGCGGTATCGGACATGTGGGTTGAATAAGCGTGCATTCCTCCACTGGCAACGTGGATTTCGCAAAATTTTCTGAAAAAATGGCGAGGAAACCCACACACCTCGCATTTCTTGCGCGGGTCGCACGTCATTCGAATGGCGGCTTGTCATTCGCTCGCGGATTCCTACCCTGCTGCCGCTCCTCCGCCAGAACCAGACAGATCCAACATTTTCCCATGAACACGACCCTGCTATCTCAAGCCGCCAACGAGTCCCGCGGCCTATCCCTAGATGCCGTCCACGCCTGCAATTCAGGCCATTTGGGCTTACCGTTAGGCTGCGCCGAGATCGGAGCAGTACTTTTCGGAGAGTCACTGCGCTATTGCCCTCAGGTGCCTAAGTGGCTTAACAGAGACCGCTTCATTCTCTCTGGCGGCCATGGTTCGATGTTTCTCTACAGTTGGCTGCATATATCTGGATATGCAGTTTCCAGGGAGGACCTGAAAAGATTCCGCCAGCTGCACTCGATCACGCCAGGGCATCCGGAATTTAACGAAACACCGGGCGTGGAAGCCACCACTGGGCCGCTCGGTCAGGGAATTGGCAATGCGGTGGGTTACGCGCTCTCTGCCAAACGTGCTGCTGCCCGCTATAACACGACCGATCACACACTCTTCGATCAGCACGTGTTCGCACTGCATGGCGACGGATGCCTGCAAGAAGGCGTTGCCAAAGAAGCCATCGCCTTCGCAGGCCATAACGGCCTGGACAACCTGATCCTAATCTATGATTCCAACGACGTGACGCTCGATGCCATGGCATTGTTCACTCAAAGCGAAAACGCTGAGGCATATTTCTCCTCGCAGAATTGGGATGCTGTCACCATCGACGGTCACAACCTAACAGCCATTGCCTCGGCGATCGCCGCAGCCAAAGCCGCCGATAACGGTCGTCCGAAAGTCATCATCGCCAAGACCATCATTGCCAAGGGCATCCCTGAAGTGGCAGGCACAGCCAAAGGCCACGGAGAAGGCGGCGCTAAGTTTAGCGATTCTGCTCGCCGCGCTCTTGGTCTGCCCGCCGATGAACATTTTTATGTGTCCCCGGAAACACAGGCGTTTTTCGCCTCAAAGAAGGCAGCATCCCAAGACCTTTTCGACACATGGCAGGCAACCTACGATGCATGGGCCATCGCAAATCCTGCATTAGCGGAAGAACTCACTGGAGGCTTGGCCAAGGCAACTCCCACAGACCTGAGCGAACAGATTCCGCCTTTTGCTGCAGATTACAAGGACGCCACCCGCTCGGCCGGGGGCGTGATCCTCAACGCCATCTCCAAGGCCATGCCACAGATTCTCACAGGCAGCGCCGACCTCTTTGGCTCCACGAAGAACTATCTGAAGGACGGCGGGGATTTCTCCAAAACAAACCCCTTAGGTCGTAACATATGGTTCGGCATCCGTGAACACGGCATGGGCGCGATTTGCAATGGCATAGCCTATGACGGCATCTTCCGTCCAAGCGGCGCGACTTTCCTCGTCTTTGCCGATTACATGAGAGGGGCTATCCGCCTTGCTGCGCTAGCCGGGCTACCTGTCACCTATATACTAACCCATGACTCCGTGGGCGTCGGCGAGGACGGTCCCACCCACCAACCGGTGGAAACCGTCAGCGGCCTGCGAATTATCCCAAACCTCGATGTGATACGCCCCGCCGATGCCGAGGAGACTGCTGGTGCATTTGTGGCCGCACTTCGTCGCACAGACGGCCCCACCGCACTTATCCTTACCCGCCAGACGGTCCCACTAATGAACGAACTTTCTGTGGAAACGCGCCGTGACGGTGCTCACAAGGGTGCATACATCGCCAAAAAGGAAACTTCCGCCCTTACCGCCATCCTGCTGGCCACTGGCTCCGAAGTGCAACACGCATTGGCCGCTGCTACTGAACTCGGCACAGGAACTCGCGTGGTCTCCATGCCGTGCTTCGAGATCTTTGAACGCCAAGGCGCGGACTATCAGGAAAGCGTGCTGCCCGCGGCCTGCACCAAACGTATTGCCATCGAGGCTGGCGTCACTGGTCTCTGGTGGAAATACGTCGGCACTCATGGCAAGGTCATCGGCATAGACCGCTTTGGCATGAGTGCCCCGGGCGACACGGTCATGCACGAACTCGGCATCACCAAGGATCACCTGGTCGCCGTCGCGAAGTAAGTAACTTTAGATAATCCGCCTTCAAACCTCCGCACGCTGACAACAAGCCAGCGTGCGTTAAGACATCAACTACTGAAGAACAACGCGGTTCAGTGAGATACCACCAATCGCAGGAAATGGTTGCCGCTGGTCACCGGGATAGTTGCCGTGCGGTTGCCGCTTGTATCAGGGGACGAGATGGTCACCCCTGTGGTGGTCCACGTGACTAGATCCGTGCTGGTAACCACAGAGTAGGAGACATCGGTGTTACCTGCGTAATAAGTTAAGGACAACTGTCCCGAGCCAATCACGGCTTGCGGCATGCTGCCACTCTGATTTACGGTGGGATCAAGATTGAGCGCATAATCCATCAGCAAGCTCACCCCGTCATTGTGCGGAGAAGACAATAGGTCCGTACCGGATGAAAATCCGTGTCCCACCAGCCAAGTAAGTGCAGGTGAAGTCCCGCCCGACCCGACGGACGGATAGCCATCCCACGTGGGAGAAGTGAAACCCGCTTCGCCATTGGTGTAATACACCTTGAATCCGCTTGCGGTGGAATCGAAAACACTACTACCCATCGTTGGGGCGCTGCCCACAAAAGTCGATCCCGCTAGATTTGAACAGTTATAGAATGATCCGATACCTATGCTTGTGACGCCGGCGGGGATGGTCACATTGACTAGCTGATTGCAATTGTAAAAGGCATAAGCACCAATGCTGGTGATGCCCGTGCCAAACGTGACACTGGTCAGGCCGGTGCAGTAATAAAACGCTCCGTTGCCAATGCTGGTCACGCTGTCGGGAATCGTTACAGTGGTCAGGCTGGTACAATCATAGAACGAATAGCCACCAATGGACGACAAGGTGGTTGGAAACGTCACTCCGGCCAGATTGGTGCAACCAGAGAACGTCCAGTCGCTAATGCTGGTCAGACTGTCAGGGATGGTGATGTGGGTGAGTCCGGCACTGTTTTGGAATGCCCCGGAATAGAAGCTCGTGACAGCGCCGGGAATGGTATAACTCCCTGTCTTGCCTCCCGGAAATTGGATGAGCACGGTTTTGTCCTTGTTAAACAATACCCCGGCTGAACTGCTGAAGTCTGCATTGAGAGCATCCACAGTGATCGTCGTCAGACTGCTGCACCCGTTGAATACAGTGTATCCAATGGCGGTTACGCTGGCGGGAATAGTGACATCCGTCAGACCCCAGCAGTTTATGAACGCCTCGTCCCCGATGTAGGTAACAGTGCTGGGGATGGCATAACTTCCTGATATCCCACCGGGATATTGGATGAGGGTCGCCTGGGTCTTGTCAAACAGGACTCCACCCACACTGCTATAGGAGGCATTGAGAGGGTTCACCGTGATGGTGGTCAGCCAAGGGCAATATTGGAACGCTCCCCAACCTATGCTGGTGACACCGGCACCGATTGTGGCATTGGCCAAGTTCGAGCAGTTTTGGAACGCCTCTGTACCGATGCTGGTGACACCTGCCGGAATCACCGCACTGGCTAGATCGTTGCAGTATTGAAATGCATAGTCACCTATACTCGTCACGCCAGCGCCCAGTGTCACCGCTGTCATAGTGGTGCAACCTGCAAACGAGCTGACACCCAGGGTCGTCACGCTGTCAGGAATAACCACACTGGTGATACTGGTTACGTTCTGGAATGCGTAGTCTGCAATAGCGCTTACCGGCTGACCTTGGATCTCTCCGGGCAGAATCAGATCACCCCCCACACCGGTGTAGCCCGTGATGGTGACTGTGGTTCCGTCGGTCGTGAAGGTGTATGGAAACGGTGCTGTGGTCAGCCCATCAAACGTCGTAGTCCATCCGGCGGCTCCCGGCATGTAATAAACTGTCGCCAAGGTATCACCATCGAACACATTTGCGCCCACGGTTCCAGGGGCATCGCCCTGAAAATCCAGCTCCACAAGAGCGGAGCAGCTATTGAATGCCTGGTCCCCGATCTGGCTGAGTGCGGTGCCTAGCGAAATAGTAACAAGATTGGAGCAATCATAAAACGACTGCACCCCGATTTGGGTAACCCCATTGCCAAGAGTCACACTGGTCAGGCCCGTGCAATTGGCGAATGCATTGTCGCCAATGGTCAAAACACTGTCGGGAACGGTTAGACTGACCAAACCTGAACACCCGGAAAACGACCCATTGCCTATACTCGTAAGCCCAGAGGGAAGTGTGATGCTGGTGAGAACGGTGTTGCCTGCGAATGCGTTATCCGCGATTGCAATGACCGGCTGACCATCGAGAGTACTGGGGATGGTCAAGGACGTGCCTGAACCGAGATATCCCGTGATCGTTACATTAGTACCATCGGTCGTGTAGGTCAGGCCGGATGAGAGATCCCACGGGGCAGTGGTTAGTCCGCCATACGTTGTGCCCCACCCTGTGGTCCCTGCCGTATAAAAAACGGTCGCAGTGTCCGAGTTGAACACATTCGCCCCCAGTGTCGCAGCGTTACCTGCAAATAATAGTTCCGTTAAGGTTGTGCACCCGGAAAATGCCTCATCACCTATGGTGCCCACCCCGCTGCCTATCATCGCATGAGTCAGGCTGGTGCAACCAGCGAATGCCCAGTTTCCGATACTCAGGACACCATCCGGCACAGTCAGACTGGTCAACCCGCTGTTCTCAAAGGCCAATGTCCCTATGCTGGTGATCCCTGAGGGGATGGTCACGCTCGTTAGAACTCCGCAATTTATAAACATATAGTCCGTAATCGCGGTCAGACCCGAGCCGAGGCTGACGCTCGCCAGGCTGGAGCAACCGTAAAAAACGCTATTTCCCAAGCTGATCACGCTGTCCGGAATAGTGATTGCGGTCAGCCCGCTACCGCTGAAAGCATCTGACCCTATGCTGGTGACGCTTGATGGAATACTCAGGCTGGCCAGACTGTTGCAACCTTGAAACAGGCCGTTCCCTATGCTTGTGAGATTGCTGCTGAGAGTCACAGCGGAGAGACTTGTGCAGTTATAGAATCCGTAATCTCCGAGGAAGGTGACACTATTAGGAATGGTGAATGAACCAAGGCTTCCTAGGCTGGTGCAGCCATCAAACACATGATTACCGAGGCTCGAGATACTGGCTCCGAACGTCAATCCTGTCAGTGCTGTGCAATTTTCAAACACTTGGTCCGTAATCCCAGTAACACTGTTAGGAATGGTCACATGGGTCAGGGTGGTGTTGCCATAAAACGCAGCATTTTCGATCCCCACCACCGGCACACCGGCAACCACACTGGGTATGATCACATCAGTGGCCGTGCCGGTGTAACCTGTGATGTATGCAGAACCGCCTAAGAGCTCGAAAGTGAAGGGTACCAGCACTGAGGTGAGTCCGCCAACCGTAGAAGTCCAACCGGTAGCCCCCGAGTAGTAATAGGCAGTCGCGCCGCTATCACCTGTGAACACGCTCGAATCCGCAGTGGGCTTATTCCCAAGAAAGTAGGCAGCTAGCAAGCTCGTGCAGCCGTCAAATGCATGGCTGCCTATGGTGGATACGCTGTAGCCAAAGGTCGCTTTTGTGAGACTTGTACAGCTCGCAAAGGCATAATTTCCTATGGAATTTAACAAGTTCGGGAAAGTGATGCCAGTCAGGCCAGTGCAGCCATAGAATGCGTAGCTGCCGATGGTGGTCAGGTCATAGCCAAAAGTCACGCTGCCCAACCCACTGCAACCGTTGAAAGCATAACTGCCTATAGTCACCAACAGGTTAGGAAGCGTAAGGCTGCTTAAACCAGTGCATCCATCAAAGGAACGGTTGCCAATCGACGTGAGTCCGGTTCCAAAAGTTATGCCGCCTAGCGCGGTACTACCGGCAAAGGCATAGTCACCGATACTTGTGATCGCATTGGGAATGGTGATACTGGTCAGGCTGGTGGTTCCAGAAAACAGACCTACACTGATACTGGTGATGCCTGTGGGAAGGGTGACTCCAGTCAAATCATAACAGTTTTGAAAGGCATAGCTGCCAATGCTCGTGACGGAGTTTGGAAGACTTATGCTGGTCAGACCGGTGCAGTAGTAGAAGGCATGATCGCCAATGCTGGTCACGCCGCTGGGAACGGTCAGGCTAGACAATCCAGTGGAGCCGGCAAAGGCATAACTGCCGATGCTACCAAGCCCGGTGTGGAGGGTGACTCCCGTAAGGCTGTAACAGTTTTGGAATGCATAATTACCGATACTTGTGATTCCGGTGCCTAGCGTTAGAGTTACCAGCGCGTGGCAGCCATCAAATGCATTGTTCCCTATGGTTTGCACGCTGTTGGCCAGTGTGACAGTAGTCAATCCGGTGTCACCACTGAACGCGTTGGCTCCAATGCTCGTGACGCCAGAGGGAATCGTCACGCTGGTCAGACCGCTAATACCGGAGAATGCACTGCTCGCAATGCCTGTGACGCCCTGACCATCGATCACCCCGGGAACGGAAATCGTGCTAGCAGAACCCGAATACCCAGTAATGGTGACTGCAGATCCCGAGCTCGTGTAGCTGTATGGCAACAAGACAGCCGTTAAACCGTCAAACGGCGAACTCCAACCCGTGGAGCCTGGAAAATAATAGACGGTCGCACTGCTGTCACCGGAGAATACTCCCGAGCCCAGACTTGGGATGTTGTCATGAAAATAAAGTCCGATCAACCCAGAACAGGAAGCGAAGGCCCCGTCCCCGATACTGGTCACGCTGGACGGAATGACGATGTATGGCAGCCCGCTACATCCGGAAAAAGCGTTGCTGCCAATGCTGGTGACACTGCTTGGGATACTTACGCTCACCAGGCTGGTATTACCGAGGAATGCGTTGGCACCGATACTGGTGACAGGCAAGCCGTTGATGGTGGCAGGGATAGTCACATAGCTGTCGGAGCCCGAATATCCTGTGATGGTGATAGCGCCATCACCGGTTGTGAAGGTGAATGGCACGATGAGCACAGTCAGGCCTCCATACGTGCTAGGCCAGCCCGTGACACCAGCTAGACGATAGACAGTGCCATAAACGCCAAAAAACGGATACAAACCCAAGCTGGGAGCGTTGCCTTGGAAATATAACGCCGACAGCGAGCCGCATCCGTAGAACGCGTAGTTCCCTATGCTGGTCACGCTGGATGGGATGATAATACTGGGCAGATTGTTGCAGCCCCAGAAAACATTGCCATCTATGGTAGAGAGTGAGTTGGGAAGACTTATGCTGGTCAGCCCGGTACAGTTGGCAAATGCGGCGTAACCGAGCTCGGTAATACCGGTGGGTATTGTGACACTCGTCAGTCCGGTGCAGCCATCGAATGCCTCAGCCGGGACCAAGCTGACTCCGGAGCCAATCGTGATGCTCGTGATGTGGGTGCAGTTTTCATACACAGCACTTCCATAGGTGACAGTGCTGGAAAGTGTAGCACTGGTCAGCGCCGTGCCATCGAACGCAAAATTACCGATACTGGTAACGCTGCTGGGTATCGTCACGCTGGTCAGGCCGGAACAGCCATCAAACGCAGCATTACCAATGCTTGTGACAGTGCTGGGAATCGTCACACTGGTTAGGCCCGTGCAGACGTAAAACATCGAATTACCGATGCTGGTCACGCCACTAGAGATTGTGATACTTGTCAAGCCACTACAACCATAAAAGACGTTGTCCCCGATACTAGTCACACTGCTAGGGATGGTGACGCTAGTCAGGCCTATGCAGCCTGTGAACATGCTTGCGCCCAGCGTGGTCACACCGCTGCTGATGGTGAGGCTGCTTATTGCCGAGCAACTGACATATGCATTGGTCCCGACGCTGGTAAGTCCGGACGGAAGTGTCACGCTGGTCAGGCTGGTGCAAGAAGCAAACGCACTTCCCCCAATACTGGTCACGCCGCTGCCACCCGTGATGCTCGTGATGTTGCTACAGGCCTCAAACGCGTAGTTCCCGATACTGGTTACGCTGGTAGGAATGCTGACACTGGTCAGGCTGGTACAAGCTAAAAACGCATTGTCTCCGATAGCGCTGACTATATAGGTGCTGGCACCTACTGTGTGAGTGCCGGGAATGGTAAGCGTAGCAGGAGGAGTGCCGGTATAACCAGTAATGGTGACATTGCCGCCAGTGGGGGCCGAGTAAATGAATTGCGCATGAACCATGACCGAAGTCAGTAGGAACAGCAGGAATAAATACCCGGTGATATACAACCGGCTAGGCCGACAAATAATACCGGAGGACTTTAAGGATGGGATTGTTGACATAGGGGACGGGGGTTGTCTTAAGTCTTAAGTTTGTTATTACAGAAACAGGCGGGAAAATGGAAATAGAGGAAACAGGATTGGGTAATCACCATGGGCGGGAATTTGCCTTGGCGGACAAAACCCCGTGGAAAAGCCCCGACCTTATCCGGGGACACGCGAAATAAATGCGCAGTCTATAGCACTGCACACCCAATTAGGCATGCAAGCGCAACAGTTAAGAACAAGGGATTGCATGACTTATCAAAGGTGCACAGGCACGGATGCGCAACATCAAATTTAAGATAAACTTATAGTTTATTGCGTCAATTCCACGGCGTTATATGCGGAGCTAATGCAAATCTATGCGGGGATTGGATATTGGCAGCACTTCCTACAATGGAAAGTGTGCTTATCTAGGCATGGGATTTTTCCCGGTGGATTACCCTGCATGGCAGCGCATAGTCGCTCTACGGTGCCGCCCAACCATCATCGCCAGACCAAATCAAGGTAGGGATTTTCAAATTCCCGAAACGTCCGAACAAACCCTACACGGTAGATGAACCTAGAATCCGCAGTTGGGATAAGGATAAAGAGGAGCAATCGGGTCAGGTGACGGCTGACATGGAGGGGTGAGTGGGGTCAAACAGGAGCCACGGCGGTGCTTTCCCCATGGTTAGATTCAACTGCGGCGCAGTTCGGCTCAACCACTCAAGAAGCCTTTGGTAGGCTTGCTTGAGGAAGCTTGCGAACTTGGCTCCCACGGCGAGTTTGACGATTTTGCGACGACCACTGCACACCATCTTGGCCGGGATGAGCAATAGTTCGTAGCGGCTCTTGATCGCCTCGGTGTGGCCCCCTTGGTTTTTGACAACTCTCACAAACAGACTCCAAAGATTGTAAACCAACAGCAGCAACCTCGCCGAACTTTGGCTCACCGCAGCCTTGTGCGCACAGAACCCGGCAAAGCCCCATTGGTTCTTGAGTTCGTCAAAGACGTTTTCCGCATCACCCCGCTGCCGGTAGAGTTGGACGATTTGGAAGGCGTCAGCCTCTTCGGATGTTAGGTTGGTAACATATGCGCTGAACTCCTCCTCGCATTGCTGCCAGAAAGATCCCTG
>Ga0118677_10002641_pt1 | contig 35629 bp, 25 predicted proteins | sample AliMusrvi5mmetaG_FD_86154 | JGI IMG/M metagenome (GOLD analysis project Ga0118677, IMG submission 86154)
TATTTGTCTCTTTCATTTCTTTTTCTAATTCTTCTATTGAGTAATTTGCCGAAATAAAATGAATTTCGTAGGTTCTCACTTGATGAAGTTCGTCAAATAACTTTTCAAATTTCGTCAAAGCTACCATTACAAGCAATACTATTGCCAACACTATTGCTGCCAGCATATAATGCCCTAAACCAATACTCATGCCTATCGCAGCTGACATCCATATAATCGCAGCCGAAGTAATTCCTCGCACCGAAGCTCCTTCTTTAAATACCACTCCTGCACCAATAAAGCCTATACCTGTGACAATATTAGATGCAATACGGTCGCCACTGGATAACGAAACCGAAAGGATACTAAATAAGCAGGAACTTACACAGATAAGTATCATGGTTCTGAATCCGGCCGGTTTGCTATGATATTCTCGCTCTAAGCCTAAAAGTGCTCCTGCCACCAAGGCGGCTAAAATTTGAAAAACTTGTTGGAGTTCAGGGTGCATAAAAGTAAATTTTTAAAAGATAATTACTGTAAACTTTCTTCGATTTAACTCGGTTTATTGTCAGAAGAATTGTCTGAATCCATATCTACAGGGACAACATCTCCTGTTGTACGTTTGTTTTTTTTCTTTGAAGGTACTTTTCCAACTGTTGGTACGGCTACTGCATTTTCTAAAATAACTACATTTTCGCTGGAATTTTCAACGTCTTTATTTAATACAACTTCTTCGGTTGTAACAGCTAAATTAGCATTAACTTCAACTGCATCTTTGATGGAAGTATCAGGTTTATTCAATGAAACTTCTTGTTCAATTTCAGGTTTGGTTTCTTCGCATTCCTGACTAATCACTTCGCTATTAAAACAAATCACATTATTACTCAAACAAATAACATCCTTGCAAACCGCAAAAAATGCTTCGTGATCCTGTTCGAATTCTTCAATCAACAGGTTTTGTTTTTCTTCAAACAGATCGGTACTTACTTCTTTCTTCCGTTTCCGTTTCTTGTAAAACTTCATAATTCCATCAATCAACACTTCGTAATCCTGAATTTCTCCTAGTTTATCCTGATATAATCGTATTTTTTCAAGTTTTTCTTCATCTATAAATGTGATATTTGAAAGAATCTCAACCTGATATCGAAACTTCTTAAACTCTATTCTTATCTGGTGTATATATTCTGCATCATCAATACTCCAAGTCTCTATTTTTTTTGTAATCTTATTCAGCGACTTCTCCGCTTTACGAACTATTTTAGCTTTATCAATACCGGATTTCTTTTTGATTTCAGGGAAAACAAGTTTTTTCTTTTTGCTAAATCTTCTCACTTCGTCCCTGATTCTTAGTTCTTCTACTTTCAGAAATACATAATAATCGGTTATTTCCGAAATTTGCTCTAAACTCTCCAGTTTCATAATCTGAACCTGAACATCGCGGAGCTTTCCGAACAATTTAAATGCTTTCTCTCCATTTTTTATTTTACCCGGATTAATTTTATAAGCAGCCAAAATGGGAAAAACTTTCCGAAGAATAACTCTTTTGTCGTGAATTTCTTTTTCTGTTGATTCTTTTTCAATTTTCTGAAATTTTTTAACAAGCAAATTGTAGTTTTTAATAATTACGTTCATAACATCGTGTTTTATATTTGTAGAGTTTTAATTTAATAAAAAGCGGATTACAGTACCTTTGTAATTTTTACTTTTTTCAACTTCATTCTTATACCAAAATTTCTAAATACTTTTTTCAGCCTGTCTTTATGTTTAATTTCAACTTCAGACCTATAAATTGTATTTTGAAGAATATCAGCATCTTTAATTAATTCGCTGAATTTATCATGTTCCGTTTTTTTGGTACTGTGATTGCGTATTGCTCTTTTTACAATCTCTATTTCTTCATCCGAAAACACTTCCAATTTTTTTAATAGGATTTCTGCCTCAACAGAACCTAACAAAGCATGATTCTTTACATACTCATATTTGTAGGTATATATATCGTGTAACATGCCAATGATGGTGCACAGTTCTATGTCAAGTCCTCTTTTAATAGCCAGTATGGCACAATTCTGTGCCACGCCATACAAATGTACATACCCATCCCTGCGTTCTTTCACATTGGGTTGACTCAAAAGGATTTCATCTACTTCAGATCTTACTAATTGTAATCTGCTCATGTCTTTTATTTCTATTAGTTTTAAAACATTTCCGAACAAGAATAGTTCAGACATAATTATCTGTATATCATTATACTCAGGTCAATTTATCTACAGCAAAACATCATTCGGCTTTCGTCTGATACGTATCCTGAATAAATTCCTTCAGTTTAAGTATTCCATTTGCAAGGTTGTTTAGTTTTTCTATAGCTTCACTTATTTCATCCATGTTATTCAAATTATTTTTGAACTGAATGGATCTTTTGCAATCATGTATTGTCAGTTTCATATCGCCATCTTCCATAACCTTGGCATGATAGCAGGACATACTTCTGTGGCTGTTGGGAAGTAAAAAGTTCTTTATATTATATGTTTGTTTTATCATATCTTTTTGAATTTATGATGAAAAAAGGATAGATGTAACTATCCTTTTCCCTTGAAAATAAAGCCGATAAAAAAAAGTTTCTGTCCTACTGCATTACTGATTTTAAACTCCGCACCCATTTGGATCAAAATGAATAACACCATCGGATTCAGAAACTTCATGATTTACTGCATGCAAAATAACAATGATTTTATTGCAATGATATTTCTAATCAATTAATGTTTGGTTACATGCTAACATTATAAACAAAAAATGGCTGCCTTTTAAAGCAGTCATTTAATGGTTGAGTTTGTCTTTTATTATTTGCTAATTGTTACTTTGCGAACAAGCTGTTTGTTGTTTGAGTTAATTCTTAACAGATAAACTCCGTTTTGAAGTGAAGCAACATTCATTCTTTTGTCATTCACAACCGAAATCACTTTTTTACCACCTAAATCAAACAATTCCATTTTATCAACAGATTCCAACCCGCTAACAGCAATTTCAGTTTGTGCAGGAATTGGGTAAACAATCACACCTGCATCTTCCGAATAAACTGAATTCACGGCATTTGGAGTAGCTTTGATTAATTTGAAATTATCATACAAAGTTGCAACATTAGTAGTTTTATTCACGGTATAAGTTGCAATACAGATTGAATCTGAAGAAACTTTTACATTACTGAACGTTGGTTCTCCTGTTTGTCCGAATTTACCGGTAAAGAAATTGAAGTATCCTGTAATTCCGGTAGCTGTAACTACTGCGGAAGCATCCATTTCTGATTGAATGCGTGGACGGTATTTCTTTTCGCCAGCCGAGTTATTCAGGAAATACAATGTTCCTGTTTTTACATCAAATGTACCACCGTTTTTACCGTTCACATTTGCGTTGTTATTTGTATTTGCGGTATCAGAAATTGGAGTTGATGTTGTTTGATTGCTAACTGCATTTGGAACAACAGCTTTTGCTTTCAATGGTCCTATCACTTCATAGCAATGATCATGACCTTCAAGTGCTAAGTCAATTTTCAAATCGTCAAAAACCGGAGTAAAGAATTCGCGGATTGCTTTTCCATCCGAATCACTTTGGTGGTCATTGCTACCGGTATACATAGTTTTGTGGAAAAATGCAATTCTCCATTTAACGGTAGGATTGGCAGCAACCTGTTTTTGCATCCATGTTTTGATTGAATCCATCATGCCGATTTTAGCATAATCTTCGTGCTGAATCGCCATAAACAAGGCGTCACCATAAACAAATGAATATATACTTCCCGGAACTGATGACATTGTTTTGTCAAAATTTGGAGAAGAAGTATTGAAGTGTTTATTGAAGTTTTTATTTGTCGAATTATCGTGATTACCCATAATTGGAGCAAGCGGAGTTGTATTCCAGATGTCTTGTTGAGTTGCAAAGAATTGCTCGTACTCCCATTCAGCATTTGTCGAACCGGTAGTTTCAACTAAATCACCACAAGATAAAGCAAAGTTGGCAGTTGGAAACAACGCTTTTGCAGCATGAGTTGTTTTAGCTGAAACGGTAAACATGTCATCGTTTTTAGCCTGTGGATCGGTGAAATAGATAAATGAGAATGGTTCTTTTCCGGTTTTTGCCGTGGTAAACGAACCAATTTCGCTCCAACCTCCGTCAATTCCTACACGGTAAGAATAAGTTGTATTTGGGGTCAATCCTATTGCAAGAGCTTTGTGACTTGAATAATTGCGCACAGAGTTATCTGCAATACCAGCAAGTTTTAGCAATCCATTCGTTGAAACACAATAATTGGTAGTAACATTTATTGTATCAGCATTAAAAGCAAGCAATGGTGTAGCAAAAGCAGCAATATCGCTAGTTTTTCCTAAAACAATCTGAACTTTACCTTTATCAATACCTTTGTTGGTGTACCAGGCAAATCCCATTTGCGAGGTCGGACTACCATTGAAAGTCATATTCACACTATATGGAATTTCTTTTACTTTCAAACCATTCAATGCATTTTGTAAGGCAACGGTAATTGATGAGTCGCGCAACGAGAAAGCTGTTGCTGAAGAGTCAGAACGTAGTTTTATAGCTAAATTTGCATATCTTTTTAAAAAAGTCCATGAGGGAATGGTATAATTTGATTCAGTCAGTAGTTTGGCAACATTTAATAGTGAATCTCCTTTGTTCAAAGCAAAAGTAATACTTGTTCCCCATTGCATTGAAGCTCCGGCTGTTGAAGTTGGATTCCAGAGACATTCGCGTACAGTCATATTTTTAGAAACCGAGTCCAACGAAATGATCTGGTACGAAAGTTTTGTCTGATCGGTTGCAGAGACACTTCCTTTCATAGGTGAATCCACGCGGATTGTTCTCAAGGCGATATTATTATCCGGTCCTTTGTAAATGTAATATTCGTTTGCATTGGAGTTTCCATGGAAATATGCTTTTACATTAGGATGCGCTTTTACCCAAAGTGCAAAACCTCTTTGTTCGATGGTTGTTGCTGCTTTAACTGTTTTACCATCTTTACAGGTTTCTTCCACCATATTTTCAAACGCATCTGTTGGGTTTATATCATGAATTCCATTCGGATTATGCAAATGTTTTGTTTCAATATCCGGTTGGTCGTGGGTGAAAATCACCACCGGAGTTTTTGATGTTACATTCGCCAAATCAATGTCCATCCATTTACGGTTGGTTGAATCCGGCCACAAAGTAACAAACATAAAATGCACACCACCAATGTTTTTCGAATAATTTACTTTGTCGGTTGTGTAATTATAGGTTGATGCATCTTTGGGAGTTATAGGATTCATCATCATGTTATAGATGTTTACCATGGCAGCTTTATCTATTGCAGGCGACATACCGTTATAAAAACCGATTGCATTTGAGACATCATGATTACCCGGCAATAAAAGAATCTTTGAATTTTGACTGTTTTTGTCTTTCAAAGTAAGACCGGTAAGATAATCGGTATTAAACTGAGCCCACGAAGCAGTTGCAGTCTGTACACCGGATTGTTGTCTGTTAGAAATATCACCAGTATTGATTACGTAGTCAATCGGTCCAACCACCTGCCCTGCTTTGTAACCATTGTCACTCGGGAAAGTAAGTGACGACATTCCATTCATTTTAGCAACCATTGCCTGATTTACCGTCTGAGCATTTACACTAGTAGCTCCCTGAAAAGCTGCACGTGTAATACCATAATGTGAATCAGATGTGTAAATTATCTGAATTTGTGCATTGGCACTTCCTGCCAATAACATTGCTCCGCCAACAATTAGCGAAGACTTCAGAAAATTCTTCTTGAATTTCTGAATTTGCGAAAGAGGAAAATAGTTCATTTTCATACGTTTAAAAAATTAATACTAATTAATCTGATTTTTATATTCTTTTTGCCAAAAGTATGCCTTGAATATTAAATTCTCACTTCGTTGCAATTACATTTGTTATAATAATATATTTCAGTTACTTGATAAATATTACAAGAGTGTTTCAGAAAAAATATGAAAAAATTGGATACATCTTATTTTTGAGCTATCTTTCATTCAAAACAAAATCCAAACGCATAAAAACAAAAAAGCCGACTTTCACAAGCCGGCTTTTCTTTTTCTCAAAGAAAATAAAATTAATGTTTTGCTATTACTACATAGTGGCTAATACGTTTGAGGCTTCTGTTTCAACACGGGTAAGTTCGTATTTAAAAAGAGTTTCGGCAGTATGAATCCAGTATCGGAACTCCAGTGTTTTACGATAATTCGGGATAAAATCCAACAAGGTATTCAGGTCAAAGAAATCGGCAGTTACTCCTGCATTAGAGGCTATTGCATCCAAGGCGTTACATTCCTGCTCTATATGTGTTGGCACCATTAGTACTGGCTTTTGCAAATACATGGCTTCACAAACCGACTCGAAACCAGCTGTAGTGGCATAGCCCTTACATCCTGCCATATATTCAAGAAAAAGCGTATCGTCGATCGTATGCATTGTCAATCGGGGAGTGAGTGGCGTAGTTATGTTTACCTTCTTTTTGTCCCAGAAGAAATGTAGACATTCGTTGGGATTGGTTTCGCTCCAATCGACCAGTTCTTTTGAATAACCGCTGTTAACCATATAACCATGTATGTAATCTCCTTTTTCTACAGTCATGTTTATCACCTCCCGACGCAATAACGGCGGAACAAGGGCAATTTTACCAAAATAAGAATGCTCTTTGATACGAAACGATAAAGCCAAAATACGGTGTGCATTCAGAGCCGTCATGCGTGAATAGAAATTCAGCAACTGAAATTCGGTTTTATTTTTTCCGGTGTACCGGAAGTCAGGAGTAAGGAAATAATATTGATGTGCCACATTAATCATTGGCACTTTAGGATTAAATACCCCATAAGTTACACCACACAACAATTCGTAGAAATTGATAACTACATCGGGTTGTTTTTCGGATATAGTACGGCGTATCTTGAACATACTGCCAACATATGCAGGTATCAAAAGTAAATTGTAGAGTATGCTTGCCAACAAAAATGACTTTTTGGCCTTGGGTGCTGGAAGAAAGTTAGGACTTTGAAAGCGGATAACTTCAGTCTTAATCTTTTCTGTAAAAAATCCGGGTAAAGTCCGTTTGGCACTGCAACCAACCATTACGGCCACCACATTGTGACCGTTGCGTTCGAGAATATCTTTAAGGCTGAGTGCTTGGGTAAAGTGTCCTCTGCCTTCACCTTGTACTACAAATATGTATTTCATTCTGGATGGTTTTACAATAAAGAATTAAAGAAATTATTTGAAAAAGCAACTCTAATTAGCTTTTGCTTTGAATCTGAAAAGTCAACTATTTCAGTTGGTTCGGGTTTTGCAATTACATCTTTGTGCATATAAACTTCCCAGGTTCCATCTTCATGTTCGAGTAACGCAGACATGCTCTCTACCCAGTCACCAGAATTCAAATAATGTATGCCATCAATCATCTGATTAGCAGACTGGTGAATATGTCCGCAAATAATACCATCAGCATGTCGGACACGAGCAAGGGCAACCAGTTCTTTTTCGTAGTTTAAAACATACGACACGGCCGATTTCACCTTTTGTTTGATGCTTTGAGAAAGCGAGAAATACTCCATGCCTCTTTTGGCACGATAGATATTGTAAATACGGTTTAACCACAGGAGAAAAGTGTAACCAATGTCACCCAACTTAGCTAACCAAACCATATTGGAAGTAACATTGTCGAAAATATCACCATGAACCACATAATATGTTTTATTGTTGTTCCTATGCACATAATCTTTTACAATATCGATATTGCCGAAAGAGAATGGAGCCAAATGATCAATAAAATCATCGTGGTTACCACGAACATATATTACCCGGGTGTTGTGGTTTTCCATCATTTTCATGATGATTTTAAAGAAGTCGGTATGTTCATTTTTCCATTTTCCTTTACCCCCTTTTTGTAAATGCCAGCCATCAATGATGTCGCCGTTCATGATCAGTGTTTCACAATTTACGGTTCGGAGGAAATCACATAGTTGGCGGGTTTTAGAATGTTCTGTTCCAAGGTGAACATCAGAAATAACTATAGTTGGATAAAATTTTAAGTTGTTCATTTGCATTGTTTTTTATACAAAGGAACAACTACAATATTGCGACATTAAAACAGAACCATGAAGAAATTGTGACGTTTAGAGAGTCATATTATTGATTTTTCAAATTAAAATATCAAATCAGACATTTCTTGGTTTTTTTTATTTTCACAAAAACATTTTTTCAAATAGGAATTATTGGATAATAATTGTTCTAACATAATAACAAACTTACTTTTAGTCTAAATTCTATAAATTTAACGTGAGTTCGACATGAGAGTCATTAAAATCAGATAAAACAGGTTGTTTTAAAAGTCCGAAGGACTTTATTGTGAATAACCGCGGGTGAAACCCGTGGAAGTTAATGAAAGTAGACCTGAACCCTGAAAGGGTTCAATTTGTAAATAGCTGTTATTTTCTCATTACCCACGGGGTTCACCCACGGTTATTCACATTGAATCCTTTCGGGATTCAAAAAGTTTATTCTAATTGACAATGTGTAGTTTACTTATGTCGAACTCACATTAAAATTAATACAAATGAAATATTTTTGTAACACACAAGATGTATATTTGAAAAAAATTAATATTTTAAAAAACAAGAACACACATTAGCTTGTATGAAACAGAAAATAAAGGAAAAACGCCATTCAGTTAATCGGGATATCAGTTGGATGTACTTCAATCGAAGAATTTTAGACGAGGCGGCAAATGAATCAATTCCTTTACTCGAAAGATTAAATTTTTTAGGGATTTATTCAAGTAATCTGGATGAATTTTTTCAGGTGCGTGTAGCTACACTGCGCCGTATGACTGAAATAGAGGAAAGTTTACGGGCTATAAAATTAAATACTAAAGCTGTTCTGAAAACAGTTCTGAAATTAAATGAAGCATACTCTAAAGATTTTGAAAATATTTTTTACATGCTTATTGCTGAACTGGAAAAGGAAAATATATTCATTGTTAATGAGTCACAATTAAACACTGAACAAGCCGAATTTGTAGAAACTTTTTACAAAGAAGTGCTTATGAATTCACTTTTCCCTATTTTAATTTCCAGAATGACGGAAGAGCCAGAACTAAATGACAAAAGCGTTTACTTAGGGGTAAAAATAAATGATTCTGAAAAGAAAGAAAAGAAAAAGAGAAAAGAATATGCCTTAATAGAGATTCCATCGTCCGAGTTTACTCGCTTTCTCGTACTTCCCAAAGAAAATGACAGAACATGCATTATGTTTCTGGATGATGTAATCCGGTTTTGCTTACCTCATATTTTTGCATCACTTAACTACGACTCTTACGAAGCATATAACATTAAATTTACGCGTGATGCCGAAATGGATTTTGACAACTTAGCCTATCAGGGAGTTGTTGAGAAAGTGACAAAAGGTATAAAAAGCCGAAAAAGTGGTGTTCCAATTCGCTTTGTTTACGACAGAGAAACGCCCAAAGATTTATTGAAATTTATTGAGAAATTACTCAAGATAGAAAAATCAGATGCACATATTGGTGGAGCTAGGTATCACAATCTAAAAGATTTGATGTCATTTCCAAAAATCAGTCGTCCCGATCTGAAGTTCACGCCGCAGCCGCCAATACCAATTCCTGCTTTCGAAAATGCAATAAATATGATTTCGCTTATTCGCAGCAAAGACCAATTCTGTCACTATCCTTACCATAGTTTTGATTATTTTATCCGGCTACTGCGCGAAGCAGCTATTAGTCCCGAAATAAAAGCCATTAAAATAAGCATTTACCGCTTGGCAAAAAATTCGAAAGTGATTAAGGCACTTATCTGTGCTGCAATGAATGGTAAAAAAGTAACAGCAACTGTGGAATTATTAGCCCGCTTCGATGAGTCATCAAATATAAATTGGGCTAAGAAAATGCAAGATGCCGGTATCAAAGTAATATATGGAGTTGATGGTTTGAAAGTACATTCAAAGTTGGCTTTCATTGAAGCTCGTCATGGTAATATAGCTTGTATTGGTACCGGGAATTTTCACGAAGGAACAGCTACTGTATATACCGATTTCACATTAATGACCGCTAATAAAGCCATTGTAGATGAAGTGGAAACAGTATTTGACTTTCTGGAGCATCCATACCTGAACCCTACTTTCAAAGAACTTATTGTTTCACCTATTTATATGCGCAAAAAAATACTTAATCTTATTCGGAAAGAAATTGAAAATGCAAAGAAAGGATTACCCGCCTATATATATTGTAAGATCAATCACATTGTTGATGAGAAAATAATTGAGAAACTCTACCAGGCATCAAATGCAGGTGTTACCATCAAACTATTAGTACGCGGGAATTGTTCATTAATTACCGGAATACCTAAGTTAAGCCAGAATATTCAGGCTTTTGGAATTATTGATCGTTATCTGGAGCATTCGCGCATTATGGTCTTTGGGAATGGTGGCGATGAACTTTACTACATTGGTTCTGCCGATTGGATGGTCAGAAATCTGGACAACAGAATTGAGGTTTATGTTCCTATTTATGATGATGATTTGAAACAACAGCTAAAAAGAGTTATCGAATTTGGGCTTAAAGACAATGTAAAAGCACGAATAGTAGATGGTTCCGGAAAAAACGAACTTCAGCCAATCATAGAAGATCAATCTTTCCGTTCTCAACAAGAACTGTATCAATCCTATAAAGAAATATATAAACAAACAAACAAACCATGTAAGTGAATAACACTAACTGCTTGTTATTTAAATTTTTATGTTCCCAAAAAAAAAAATCAAATGCGATAGTAATTTTATTTATTAATCAAAATACAATATCTTATGGACAGTATCAAATTTGCAGCAATAGACATAGGCTCTAATGCCGTACGTCTTTTAATTATGAGTGTTTCTCCACACGATCCAACCGAAGCCTACAGCAAGCTGTTGATGATACGTTTTCCTCTACGATTAGGGCAGGAATCATTTCTTTCGGGCAAAATCCCGGATGAAAAAGCCAAGCAACTTCTTCGGTTAATGAAAGCATTCAAACATCTGATAAAAGCATATGATGTGCAAGAATATAGGGCTTGTGCGACGTCTGCAATGCGGGACGCCCGGAATTCTAAAGAAATAGTGAAGGAGATAATGAAAGAAACTGGCATTGAAATCGAAGTGATTGATGGCCTAGAAGAATCAAGTATTATTTATGAAAGTCACTTTGCAGACAATTTAAACAAAGACCTCAATTATATATTCGTTGATGTGGGTGGTGGTAGTACTGAAATTAGTTTAATTGCCAGTGGTGAATTAATTCAATCAAAGTCGTACGATATTGGAACCGTAAGATTATTAAACAATAAAGTAAAGAGTAAAGAATACGATCAGCTATATGCTGATTTAGCTGAATTAAAAGAACAGTATGTAATAAACGACATAATTGGTTCAGGTGGCAATATCATAAAGTTGAATGCATTGGCTCAGGTTCGTAAAGATAGAAAACTTTCACTTACAGCCCTTGATACTCTTAATGAAACGTTGAAACAATATACTGTTGAAGAACTTATTGAAAAATATAAATTAAAACCCGATCGTGCTGATGTTATCACTCATGCAGCAAGTATATATATCGATGTTGCAAAAAGCATTGGTGCTAAAAGTTTTATTGTCCCTAAAATAGGACTTATTGATGGAATAGTACACATGCTCTATATGGAATGGAAAGAAAAAGAAAATCAAGTTGCTAAAGCAAAGGCAAAGAAGAAAGATAAAAAGAAAGTAAAAGTGGAAGAGGAATCTGAAGTAGTAGTTGCAGCGGTAGAAGAATAAATTAATTCGGAGAAATAGTAAAGAGAAATGGGTTGCAAAATTAATTGCAGCCCATTTTTTTTACTATATTGTTAGATTATTTTAAATTTAAATCCATATATAAAAAACACTAACTGATAAAGGTATTTTTCAACAAAATAATTAGTAAAAAAAACCGCTACCAAAACAATGTTCGATAGCGGTTTTTTAGATTCAGTATAAATATCTTATTTCACAGTCAATGGCACATAACCCACTTTTTCTACTATTGCCTGACCTTCGGCAGAAAGCACGAAGTTAATCAACGGCAAGTAGTTCTTTTCTTTAGATTTTTCGTAGTAGAAAAACAATGGACGAATGATTGGATATGTTTTATTTTTAGCAGTAACTTCATTAGGTTCAATGTAGTTTTTACCATCGAATGAAACGTGAAGTGCTTTAACAGCTTTGTTTACATAAGCTAATCCAACATAACCAATTGCACCTTTAGTTTGGCTTACCGATTGAACGATAGCACCTGTTGCAGGTAAACTAAGGATTGAGTTAGAATAGTTTTTGTTCAACAATACATATTCTTTGATAAAATCATAAGTACCTGAACTTGTTTCACGTGAGTAAGGGATGATTTTCAAATCAGCACCACCAACTTGTTTCCAGTTTGTAGTTTTACCGGTGAAAATACCTTCTAGTTGAGCGCGAGTCAATCTAGAAACACCATTTGACGGGTTCACAATAATTGCCAATGCATCATAAGCAATAATTTTTTCAACGATTGATTTACCTGCTTCCTGGCATTTGGCTCTTTCGTCGAATTTCATTTTACGTGAAGACATTGCGATTTCCGTTGTACCTTCCAGCAAAGCTGCAATACCAACACCACTACCACCACCAATTACAGTTACCGATTTACCGGTTTTTTTTCCAAAAACTTCGGCTTCTTTTTGAGCCAATGGAAGTACAGTATCACTACCTTTTAATTTTTGAGCATAGAACGATGGAGCTATTGCGCAAACCATCATGACTGATAAAATAAGTTTTTTCATTTTTTGTTTTAGTTTTTTTTTTACAACTACCCCTAACCCCTAAAGGGGGATAAGAGAAGTAGTATTGATTGTTTTAGTTTTTTTTATTATTTATAAAACTCTTGCTTTAAGCCCCTTTAGGGGTTTGGGGTCTAGAATTTATATTGGAAACGAACAGTTACTAAATTGTCATTCACATTGCTGAAATAACCTTTAACTTTAGTAGCTTCATTAGATACGATGTCATAGTAAGCCATTACGCGAACGTTATTATTCATGCGATACATGTAACCAAGACCCAGTGTAGAATAAGCCATATCAGCTTTACCAGTTTTTAGAGCAACGCCAACTTTATCACCGGCAATACCTGTGTTAGGATCGTACCAATCATATTTTACTACAATTGAGTGTTTTGTATCAGCAATATCCTGAACAAAATTTATATATCCACCGCTAAAATTACGAATATATGTATTAGAAGGTGTAAATCCTGAAGCTGTTGGGTCAAAACCATTTGGGCTTGCTGAGCTTGTAGCAGATCCTGGTTGAGTACCGAATATATATTCAGCACGGATTTGAGTTAAACCCAAGTCAGAAGCAATACTGAACTGACCATCAAAACCGTAGTATGTGCGGTCTGCAAAACCATTTGGTTTAGTTCCGATATTCCTACTGAAAGCGCCGTTTTTCATCACGTAAACGTTTGTATCAGTCTGAAGGGTTACACCTGAATACATCGAAGCTCCGATACCATATTTCATTGTTGGAGTTGAATTGGTGTAAGTTAAGTGTGCTGCAAAGTCTTTTTTGCTTTTATAGTCTTTGCTAATGGCATTACCTGCAACTAAACCTGCCTCAAGTTTCAATACATTCCAGGGAGAAGTTTTTGGAGCTTGAATAGTCAACATTGTTCCTAATGTTTTTTCGTCTGGGAAAAGTGTTTGAATGATACGGCTACGTTCAGGAGATTCCAGTTTAGAAGAAGAATAGGCAATTTCATATCCAAAAGGATTATCGAAAACCCCACCTTTTAAAGCAATAGTTTTCAACCAAGGATCAAGTACATTCAAATAAAGGTCTTTTGTTTTTAATCCACTTTCAGAAATATCAAATTCAATTACTGCCTGACAACCGAAATCTTCGTAAGAAGCTTTCAAACGACCACGACGTACTCCAAAACGGTTGTAATCTTTAGTTCCAGCTGTTTTTTCTTGACCGTAAATACCGGTACCAACTTTCATGTCATTTGATTTGGTCAATAGTGAGTCCAATTGAGAAGATTGCCATTGCGCCTGAATATATCCACTAAATTTCAGTTTTTTCAGTTGAAACAATCCATCTTCTACTGAAGTGATGCGTTGATCGTGAACATTAAGTGTGTCCACTTTTTCTTCTTGTGCGAAAGCAACGGTCGAGCTGATAAGACCTAATGCAATTACCAAACTTTTAAGAGTCATTTTCATTTTCATTTTTTTTTATTTTTAAATTAAGTTTTGTTTCAATTTTACGGTACAAAGAAACGGTGACTATATTACAAGGTTTTGCCAAAAATATTACATTAGTGTTACATTTAATTTTGCTCGAAATTGCACCAGAAATAATGAAAATTTAATACAATATATATTCATGCATTTGCTTATTAAGGGTTTCAGAAATTCGTAACATCTTTGTAACACCATTTTAATTCCAAAGAAATATGAATGCTATTTCTTTGCATCGAATTAAAAAGATATTTCATCGTGAAAAGATTCTTAGAAAAACTAGTAGAAGGGGCATTATTAATAAGTGGTAGTGTAACAAGCATAACCATATTGTTGATAGTAATATTTTTATTTAAAGAAGCATCCGGCCTATTCAACAGTCCGGTGATTGAAGAAGGATATGTACTTGCTTTTAATAAAACCAATCCGGTGAAGAAGCTAAGTTCCTATCAGATAAAAGAGATATTTGATGGAGCTATAACCAATTGGGATGAAGTAGGTGGTAAAGAAGAACCGATTGAAGTGGTTAGATTAAGCGACTTGACTAAATACTATACAGAAGCTGAGCTTGGAAGTAATTTTGAAAACATTCCTGCTAAAGCAAGTGAATTGACTGCTAAGCATCCAGGAATTATTTTATTTCTCCCTACAAACTATGTAGCCAAACATTTTAACGGCACATTGCTGAAACATGAAACCTTACGGCCCGGTGACTTTTTTGGTGGAAAAGAATGGTATCCGACCGCCTCTCCATCTCCACAATACGGACTTTTACCGTTGTTGCTTGGAACGCTATGGGTGAGTTTAGGAGCAATATTATTATCACTACCTTTTGGAATAGCAGTTGCCGTTTATTTGGCCGAAATTGCTGATATGCGCGTACGCAACTTTTTGAAACCTGTTATTGAACTTCTTGCCGGAATACCGTCGGTAGTTTACGGGTTCTTCGGGCTTGTTGTAATTGTTCCATTCTTACAAAAAACATTTCAGCTACCGGTAGGCGAAACGGCTTTAGCCGGAAGTATAGTATTAGGAATTATGGCATTGCCTACGATTATTACCGTGGCCGAAGATGCCATGCGTAATGTGCCCCGCGCCATGAAAGAGGCCAGTCTGGCACTGGGCGCCACACAATGGCAAACCATTTACCGCGTAGTTATTCCCTACGCCAAATCAGGTATTACTTCAGCAGCAGTTCTCGGCATTGGTCGTGCCATTGGTGAAACCATGGCGGTATTGATGGTAACCGGTAACGCTGCTGTGATTCCACATACTTTATTGGAACCGGTTCGTACTATTCCTGCAACTATTGCAGCAGAACTTGGAGAAGCGTCAGCCGGAGGTGGACACTATCAAGCACTGTTTATGCTTGGTGTAATTTTGTTTGTTATCACTATGATAATCAGTATCAGTATTGAATTTATAGGCAAAAAGAAATATAGTAATTAACCCCCAACTCCTAAAGGGGAGTATGAGATAATACAACTATCAATACCAAATTGAAAATGAAAAAAAATAATTATAGAGACGAAACTAATTCTATTCCCCTTCAGGGGTTAGGGGTTAGTAATACAGGAAACATAGACCGCAAAAAACGCATTTCACAAGGCGTGGCGTTTACTATCTTCAAACTAATGAGCTACGCTGTAGTTGGCATTCTGATACTGATTCTTGGTTTTATCGTAACCAAAGGAATTGGCACAATCAGCTGGGATTTTTTGACCAAAGCACCTGAAGAAGGTATGACTAAAGGCGGAATTTTCCCTGCTATCGTCGGAACACTATATTTGGTTCTCGGAAGCAGTTTGTTCAGTTTCCCCATTGGCATAATGTCCGGTATTTATATGAACGAATATGCAGCCGGAAGTAAGATAGCAACCTTTATCCGTATTATGACCAACAACCTGAGTGGTGTTCCATCAGTGGTATTCGGTCTTTTCGGGATGGCACTTTTCGTGAACACCATGAAGTTCGGCGATTCTATTCTGGCAGGTTCACTTACATTGGGATTATTATCGTTACCTTTGGTTATTCGTACTACCGAAGAATCGTTGAAAGCTATCGACAAATCGTATCGCGAAGGAAGTCTGGCACTGGGTGCCACCAAACTGCAAACTATACGCAAAGTAGTTCTGCCAATGGCTTTTCCCAATATCATTACCGGATTGATACTTTCAATCGGACGAGTGTCGGGCGAAACAGCTCCGATTCTGTTTACTGTGGCTGCTTATTTTTTGCCAAAACTGCCAACCAGCATTTTTAGTCAGGTAATGGCGCTGCCTTATCACTTATACGTAATTTCTACCAGTGGAACCGACATTGAAGCCTCACGGGGCATTGCTTACGGAACAGCATTGGTACTTATTGGAATAGTACTGACAGTAAACCTACTGGCCAATTTCCTGAGAAATTATTTTTCGAAGAAAGTAAAAACGAATTAAAACCCCTAACCCCTAAAGGGGAACTAAAATAGTAACGATTTTTTTATGAAAGATATTGAAAAGAAAATTACAGACAATAGTAACTTCAATTCCCCTTTAGGGGTAAGGGGTCTCACTATTGATGCAAAAAACGTTGATTTTTATTACAGTGAGTTTCACGCGCTGAAAAACATCAACATCGAAGTAGAAAAAAACAAAGTTGTGGCACTTATCGGACCTTCGGGTTGTGGTAAATCAACTTTTCTGCGATTACTGAACCGTATGAACGACCTGATTGATGGAACACGCATGACAGGGTCGGTACTGATTGAAGGAAAAGATATTTACGCTCCAAACATTCATGTGGACGAACTACGCAAAGAAGTGGGAATGGTTTTCCAGAAACCAAATCCGTTTCCAAAAAGTATTTTCGAAAATGTGGCTTATGGCTTACGCGTAAACGGCATAAATGACAAAGCCTTTATAGAAGAACGCGTAATTGAGTCCATCAAATCGGCTGCCTTATGGAACGAGGTAAAAGACAAACTGAATAAATCGGCCTTTGCCCTCTCGGGAGGACAGCAACAACGACTTTGCATTGCACGTGCGCTGGCTATTTCGCCGAGAGTGTTGCTTATGGACGAACCCGCTTCGGCACTTGATCCGATTTCTACCTCTAAAATCGAAGAATTGATTTATGAGTTAAAAAAAGATTATACCATTATGATTGTAACACACAACATGCAACAGGCTTCGCGTGTTAGTGATAAAACTGCTTACTTCTACTTGGGCGAAATGATTGAATACGATGACACTATCAAGATCTTCACTAACCCGAAAGAAATATCTACCCAGAATTATATTACGGGAAGGTTTGGGTGAGAAAGAACCCCCAACCCCTAAAGGGGTGGAAGAAATAATACAAACTAATTATTTAATATAACATAAGAAACTTGGTATTTAACCCACCTTTGGGGTTGGAGCAGTCATAAAATAAAAGATATGAGACACTTAGAACAAGAATTATTCGACCTTCGTCAGGATATTATCAATATGTGGAAACTGGTTATTTCGCAGGTAGAAAATTCCGGTGAAGCAATTTTATCGTTCGACAAGGAACTGGCGCAAAAAGTTTCGATGCGCGAAAAGAAAGTCGACGCTTACGAACTGAGAATTGACAGTGAATGTGAGAATATCATTGCATTGCACCAACCGGTAGCAGTTGACCTACGCTTTGTGCTGGCAGTGCTTAAAATAAATTCCAACCTGGAACGTATTGCTGATTTTGCGTACGGAATTGCTCGCACACTAATTGTAAATCCATCGGTAATACTCGATGCTGAATTAATTTCGAAAGCCAGATTACACGACATGATTGAGCAGGTAAACAAAATGCTTTCGCAGGGACTGGATGCATTCGAAAATGAAAAGTCTGACTTTGCCGCCGCCATTTTCAGCGAAGATTATCAGGTGGACGAAATCAACAACAACGCACCACGCATTATTGCTGATTATATCCAACAGAACCCCGACAGAGCTTACGATTGTCTGCAACTAATTGCTGCCATCCGCAAACTGGAACGCATGGGCGACCATTGCAGCAATATTGCCGAAGAAATTTTCTTCTATATCGACGCGAAGATTTTAAAGCACTCGGCGAAGAAATAAATTTCACATATAATTAATCGCAATTTTTCACTCTGAGAAAAATGAGTTTCCACAGAGAACCACTGAGATTTGAACCTCAATGGTTCTCTGTGTTTATTCTTATTGAAACTCATTACCAGAAAAGGAAAACACACAGAGCTAACAATTTTTATTGATTTACAACAGATTTAATATTTTATCATATCTTTGTAACAGATATTACACAGTTTCGTTATAAGTTTTCAATAGTTTTGCAAACAGATTAATTATGCTTTATTAATTATTAATTGTTAATTATCTATGAGTCCGTATCGTATTTTGGTCGTCGACGACGAAGAAGATTTATGTGAAATTCTCCAGTTCAACCTCGAAACTGAGGGGTATGATGTGGATGTGGCATATTCGGCCGAGGAAGCACTGAAAAAAGACATTAGCCAATACAACCTACTGTTGCTGGATGTTATGATGGGCGAAATGTCCGGGTTCAAAATGGCACGACAGCTAAACGAAAACCCTAAGACAGCATCCATTCCTATTATCTTTCTGACAGCTAAAGACTCGGAAACCGATCGCCTCACCGGCTTTAATATCGGAGCCGACGATTACATTTCCAAACCCTTTTCTATTCGTGAAGTAATAGCCCGTGTAAAAGCGGTAATCCGCCGTATGGATAGCACAAAGAATGCAGAAGCCGTTCCAGTTCAGAAACTCTTATATGAAACACTGGAAATGGATCTCAGTAACAAGAAAGTTTTGCTCGAAGGAGTTGAGATTCCGTTCACCAAGAAAGAATTTGAAATACTGAAACTGTTTCTGGAAAACAAAAACCGTGTTTTCTCCCGCGACGAGATGCTTACCCGCGTGTGGAGCGACGAAGTGATTGTACTCGACAGAACTATTGACGTAAACATAACCCGGCTTCGAAAAAAAATAGGTCTCTACGGTAAAAATATTGTGACCCGACTCGGATACGGTTATTGTTTTGAAGAATAAAATGATGACCCCTATCCCTTAAAGGGGAACTAAATTACTTTTGTCTTCTATAAAATATGATTATTCAACATACATCTAATCTGAACTCTCAGCAATTTATCCCGATTTATCGGGAGGGGTTGGGGGTTCTTTAATTCCCCTTTAGGGGCTAGGGGTCATGACTTTAAACCGCCGCCTTTTTTTCTATTTTTTCAGCATCTTTTTCCTGATGCTGGCTATCATCTGTTTCTTTCAGTACCAGCGGGAAAAGGAATTCCGCACCGAGCAACTCGACAGACAGCTGACAACATATAATTTCACCATTTACCGCTTTATTGAGGAACGAAAGCCAAACTGGGATGTATTGGAAGATTATGTGCATCTTTTCCCCGACAGCACTTTGCGCGTGACGGTTATTGACACTGCGGGAGTAGTAATTTTCGATTCGTCGGTAAAAAAAGGCACCAAACTGGGCAATCATCTGAACAGACCGGAAATAGAAATGGCCAATACTTCGGAAAACGGACAGGCTATCCGGCATTCAATTTCTACCGGTAAAGACTATTATTATCTGGCCCATAAATTTAGAAACGGATATGTTCGAAGTGCTTTGCCCTACAATGTAAGTCTGGCCAATACGCTTAAAGCCAATACATTTTTTCTGTATTTTATGGGCATTTTGCTTATAGTAGCCGGTATAGCCTTGTATTTCATTTCACGGAATTTCAGTAAATCTATCGACCGCCTGCGTATTTTCACCCAACGGGCGGAAAAAGGAGAAATGCCCGATTATGAAATGGAATTCCCGAATGACGAATTAGGCGAAATCAGTAAAAACATTGTGCAACTTTACAAATTACTATTGATTACCAAAGATGAAGTGTACAAAGAACGCGAAAAACTGATAAAACACCTACAGATTTCACAGGAAGGACTCGGCATTTTTTCCTCGGATAAAAAAGAAATTCTCGCAAACACACATTTTATCCAATACACCAATATCCTGTCCGACCAACAATGCGAAAGCTCTGACCAGATATTTAAATTACCCGAATTTGCGGAACTCAATGAGTTTATTGATGAAAGTTTGTTGAATAATCAACTCACAAAAAAGAAACTTACAGTTGAAAAAGGCGCACGCACTTTTTCAGTGCAATGTATCGTTTTTCAGGATGATACCTTCGAAATATCCATAAACGATATTTCCGTTCAGGAACATGAAAATGAGCTAAAAAGACATCTGACGCAGAATATCTCGCACGAACTAAAAACACCAGTCAGCAGTATTCTGGGTTATATGGAAAGCATTCTGGAAAATCCCAACCTTGACCCGCTGCGGCAACGATTCTTCGTGGAGCGGTCGTTTCAACAGGCTCAACGGTTGCGCGATTTATTACAGGACATTTCCACCCTCAACAAAATTGACGAAGGAAAACGCTTGTTCGAAAAAGAAAATTGCAATATCTCGGAATTAATTGCGGATGTGCTTAAAGATGTCCATTTGCAGATTGAGCAGAAGGAATGCACTATCGTAAAAAACATCAAAGCTGAATTGCTGATAAATGGCAATCGCTCTCTTATTTATTCCATTTTCCGGAACTTGCTTGATAACGCATTGGCTTACGCCGGCGAAAAGCTGACTATCGAAATTAATTGCTACCGCGAAGATGATCAGTTCTACTATTTCTCCTTCTCTGACAATGGCATTGGGGTACCCGAAGAGCACTTGAACCGCCTGTTCGAACGTTTCTATCGCGTTGATAAAGGCCGTAGCCGCAAAATGGGTGGAACCGGACTTGGCTTGGCTATTGTGAAAAACGCTGTTGTTTTTCACCGTGGCACTATATCTGCTAAAAATGCGCCAAGTGGTGGATTGAGTTTCGTGTTTTCGTTGAGGAAATATTAATTGCCCCCTAAATCCCCCTAAAGGGGGACTTTTGGTACAGTGCGATTATCAAACTGAATTTAAAAATCTAAAATTCCCCTTTAGGGGGTTAGGAGGTAAATAAACATGTTCTTTCGCAGCAAATGGACTTCACTTTTCCTAAGTAATTTTCTGGGAGTTTTCAACGATAATTTTCTGAAGAACTGCATTATTTTCATTGCAGTGAGTTGGGCAATGCCGAAATGGATGACCCAGTCGCAACTTATTTCCATGGTATCAGCGTCGTTGGTTGTTCCCTACTTGTTTCTTTCACCCCTTGCCGGTCGGCTGGCGGTTATTTATTCCAAAAAGAAAGTCTTCCGCATTTGCAAGTTGCTTGAGATTCCGGTATTGGCATTGGCTTGCGTGGCATTTTATTTTCAATGGGTAATGATAGCCGTATTGGCAGTCCTGATAATGGGAATTTTGAGTTGCTTGTATTCTCCATCCAAATATAGTTTAATTCGCGATATTGGCGGCGAAGAAGGCGTCTCGTTTGGAAGTGGCGTATTCGAAATGATGGCTTTTCTGGGTGTTCTTGTCGGAACTGTTTTTGCTTCGGTTATATCCGATCATTATCTCAATTCAACTGTTTTCGGTCTTTTAATTGGACTTGCTGTATTGGGTTACCTTGTCACAAGAACTATTCGTGCACAAGAATTACCCGAGGAAAATGAAGAGCCTGGCCATTTAAACCCCATTCGTTTTGCGGTTTATTCACACCACTTTGCAAGTTTACATAAACACGTGAATAGTGCTATTTTAGGAGCAGCTTCGTTTTGGCTTATTGGCAGCATGTTGCAAATGAATCTGGTCATACATACCCGGAACGTTTATCATTCGTCAAACACCACCACAGGATTGGTTATGGCCTGTGCCGCTATCGGCATTGCGTCAGGATGCTGGGTAGCAGGAAAAATATCAGGCAAAAAAGTAATGAAAGGTCTTATCCTTATTGGGATTATGGGAATGAGCCTGTTTGTAAGTATATTAACCTTTATTCATCTGCCATTTCTCATTTACATTGTATGTATTTTTGGGGCAGCGTTCATGGGCGGTATTTTTCAGATTCCGTGTCTTTCGATTATACAAAACTCAAATCTGGGCCGTAAACTCGGAAGCATAATCGGCTACCTGAACATGTTGACTTTTACACTCATTTCACTCGGAGCAATACTTTTTTCAGCCACCACTTATTTCACTGCCGAAAACAGTTATGCAGTATTCGGAGTTATTCTAGCCATTTGTCTTCTGATTAGCCTTTTCTTCCTTAAAACATCTTCGGAATTCTGGAAAGAGACAAAGGCTCTGTTTAGTGCTACCCCTCCTCAAAAAAATAACTGAGTTGGCACTAACTTGCCATTCAAAAATTTAACTTTTACAACTTCATTCTTTAATTGTATCTTAAAATCCCCCCCCTCAGTGGTCAGGGGTGTATTTTCATGTTGTAAAACATACAAAACCTAATAGCAATTTTAAGAGAGATTTCATACATTGCCATTCGATTTTTCATCACACAATTTTCCTTATTTTTAAGTATTAATTCTTTTAATTTTAATACAGTATGAAAGTATATCAATCGAATGAAATTAAAAACATTTCATTGCTGGGTAGTTCCGGCTCCGGGAAAACCACTCTTGTAGAAGCTATGCTTTTCGAGAGTGGAGTTATAAAACGTAGAGGCACAGTAAATGGACAAAACACTGTGTCTGATTATTTTCCAGTAGAAAAAGAGTATGGCTATTCTGTTTTTTCTACCATCATTCAAACTGAGTGGCAGGAAAAAAAACTAAATTTCATTGACTGTCCGGGTTCCGACGATTTTATTGGTGGTGTAGTGACCTCACTCAACGTAACCGATACCGCTCTCATCCTCCTCAACACCCAATATGGTGTAGAAGTTGGAACCAACAATCACTTCCGTTATACCGAAAAATTCAACAAACCGGTTATTTTCGTTACCAATCACCTTGATCAAGAAAAAGCTGATTTCGATAGAACATTGGAACAACTCAAAGAGAATTACGGTAGTAAAATCGTTCAAATTCAGTACCCTATCGTTTGTGGACCACAATTTAACGCGGTAGTTGATGTACTGAAAATGAAGATGTATCGTTGGAAACCCGAAGGTGGTGTTCCTGATGTATTGGAAATCCCTACCGATCAGATTCAAAAAGCCCAGGAATTACATAACGTGTTGGTGGAAGCAGCTGCCGAACACGATGAAGAATTGATGGAGAAATTCTTCGACCAGGGTTCTTTATCTGAAGAAGAAATGCGCGTTGGTATTCGTAAAGGATTGATTCACCGCGATATGTTCCCTGTTTTCTGTGTTTGTGCCGGTAAAGACATGTGTGTTCGCCGTTTGATGGAATTTGTAGGAAATGTTTCTCCAAGCGTTAGCCAAACAAAGAAACCGCAAACTTGCGATGGAATAGAGATTGCTCCCGATCCAAAAGGACCTACCAGTATTTATGTTTTCAAAACTAGTGTTGAACCGCATATTGGCGAAGTTTCATACTTCAAGGTAATGAGTGGCAAACTAAAAGAAGGCGACGATTTGGTAAATGTTGACCGCAGCTCGAAAGAACGTATCAGCCAGATTTTCTCTGTTGCCGGACAAATCCGTACCAAAGTTGATGAAATTGTAGCCGGTGATATTGGCGCAACCGTAAAACTGAAAGATACCCGCACCGGCAACACATTAAACGTGAAAGGTTGCGAATATGATTTCAAAGAAATTAAATATCCTGATCCTAAATATCGCCGCGCCATCAAAGCAGTATCTGAAGCTGATGAGGAAAAACTTAGTGAAGTGCTAACCCGTATGCACGAAGAAGATCCAACATGGGTTGTTGAACAATCAAAAGAATTGAAACAAACCATTTTATACGGTCAGGGAGAATTTCACCTTCGCACATTGAAATGGCGGGTTGAACATAACGATAAAATTCAGATTGAATTTAAAGAACCAAAAATTCCATATCGCGAAACTATTACCAAAAATGCCCGCGCTGACTATCGTCATAAAAAACAATCGGGTGGTTCCGGTCAATTTGGTGAAGTTCACATGATTATTGAGCCTTACTACGAGGGTATGCCTGCACCTGACACTTTCCGTTTCAATGGACAGGAATATAAAATAAGTAATCGCGACACACAGGTCATTGACTTAGAATGGGGTGGTAAATTGGTGCTTATCAACAGTATAGTAGGTGGTTCGATCGATGCACGATTTGTTCCGGCTATTCTAAAAGGTATTATGGATCGTATTGAACAAGGTCCGCTAACCGGTTCGTATGCCCGCGACGTACGCGTAATTGTTTACGACGGAAAAATGCACCCTGTTGATTCAAACGAAATATCGTTCCGTTTGGCAGGTCGCCATGCATTTTCAGCAGCCTTTAAAGACGCTGGTCCTAAATTACTCGAGCCTGTTTACGACGTAGTGGTGCAAGCACCATCCGACCGTTTGGGTGATGTGATGAGCGATTTGCAAGGTCGTCGTGCAATTATTATGGGCATGGAAAGTGAGAAAGGCTACGAAAAACTGTCTGCAAAAATACCATTGAAAGAACTTGGAACTTATTCTACCACACTTAGTTCACTAACTGGCGGACGTGCTTCATTCAGTATGAAGTTTGCTAGTTATGAATTGGTACCAATGGATATTCAGGAAAAATTATTGAAAGAATACGAAGCCTCGAAGAAAGAGGAAGATTAATAACATCAATATTTGCAAATTCAAAATCAAGGGAAGGCAGTTATCTGGAAACGGGTAACTGCTTCTTTATATGAGGATGACAGAATTGCTTGGGATATCAGAGTTCCAACTCAGTCGAAAAAAAAAAGAAAATCGACTAAATCGGAATTCGTTCATCCAAATACCAGAAAAAACAGACGGATCGACATAAAGCCAACCCGTCTGTATAAAATATAATTTTAAAAAATTTATCCAATAATCTTTTTAAACAAATTCTTCATATTCACCGCATCACCAATGATTTTTTGCAAATCCGCAATAGCAACACGTTCCTGCAACATGGTATCGCGGTAACGAATGGTTACTGAATTATCGTCCAGCGTCTGGTGATCCACAGTAATACAGAATGGAGTACCCACTGCATCCTGACGACGATAGCGTTTTCCGATAGAATCTTTTTCGTCATAAGCACACTTGAAATCAAACTTAAGATCATTCAAAATTTCACGCGCTTTTTCGGGTAAGCCATCTTTCTTTACATGAGGTAATATGCAAGCTTTCACTGGAGCAAGAACCGGAGGTAAAGTTAATACCACGCGAGTATCTCCACCTTCCAATGCTTCTTCTTTGTACGAAGCAGCCATAATAGAAAGGAACGTGCGATCCACACCAATTGAGGTTTCTATTACGTACGGAGTGTAAGATTGATTAATTTCAGGGTCGAAATATTTTATATTTTTACCCGAGAACTTTTCGTGGCTGCTTAAGTCGAAATCAGTACGTGAGTGAATTCCTTCTACTTCTTTGAAACCGAAAGGCATTTCGAATTCAATATCGGTAGCGGCATTGGCGTAGTGAGCCAATTTATCATGGTCATGGAAACGATATTTTTGGTCGCCAAGTCCTAGTGCTTTGTGCCATTTCAAACGGAATTCTTTCCAGTGCTCGAACCATTTCATTTCTTCGCCCGGACGAACGAAGAATTGCATTTCCATTTGTTCGAATTCACGCATACGGAAAATAAACTGACGAGCTACGATTTCGTTACGGAAAGCTTTACCTATCTGAGCGATACCAAAAGGGATCTTCATGCGACCGGTTTTCTGCACGTTCAAAAAGTTTACGAAAATACCCTGAGCAGTTTCCGGACGAAGGTAAATTTTCATAGCTCCATCGGCTGTCGAACCCATTTCGGTAGAGAACATCAGGTTGAACTGACGAACGTCAGTCCAGTTACGTGTTCCGCTGATGGGACAAACCACTTCGTAATCTTCAATAATGGCTTTCAACTCGGCTAAATCAGAATCGTTCAGTGCTTTTACAAAACGAGCATGAATCTCATTCCGTTTTGCCTGATTTTCCAACACACGTTCGTTAGTTGAGCGGAATACGGCTTCGTCAAAACTTTCGCCAAAACGTTTCGCAGCTTTTTCCACTTCTTTATTTATTTTGTCATCGTACTTAGCCAATAAATCTTCGATAAGCACATCGGCACGATAGCGTTTTTTGCTGTCTTTGTTATCAATCAACGGATCATTGAATGCATCCACGTGACCGGAAGCTTTCCAGGTAGTAGGGTGCATAAAAATGGCGGCATCAAGTCCAACAACGTTTTCGTTAAGCAATACCATACTGTCCCACCAGTATTTTTTGATGTTGTTTTTCAGTTCAACACCATTCTGACCGTAGTCGTAAACGGCACCCAGACCGTCATAAATTTCACTCGAAGGAAATACGAAACCATATTCCTTGCAGTGCGCAATCAGCTTTTTAAAAACATCTTCTTGTGAAGCCATAATATTTAGTTACAAGTTACGAGTTACTAGTTACAAGAAATTTCAATTTGAGATTCTGAATAAAAATCTAGTTCAAAACGAGGTGCAAAGTTACTATTTTTTTTGTATTTTTGTGGATTGAAATCGAAAAATAGTGTGGTAGTCTAAGGTTTGTAAGAACTAAAAGACAGTTAATTATTATCATTCTATTTATACTTGTAACTTGTAACTCGTAACTAATATCTTGTAACTACACAATGAGTACAGACGAAATAATTGAAGCGGAAAACGAAGAAACCGAAATGACGGGTGCAGCCGAAGAAATCGTTATTGAGAATGAATCTGCTGCGCATTCAACTTATAAAGTACCAAAAATAACTGACGATGCGGTTAAACATCACTTATCAGGTATGTACCAAAACTGGTTTTTGGATTATGCTTCGTATGTAATTCTGGAACGTGCTGTACCCGATATTTACGACGGACTGAAACCCGTTCAGCGCCGTATCCTACACTCCATGAAACGATTGGATGATGGGCGCTACAACAAAGTGGCGAATATTGTGGGTCATACTATGCAATTTCACCCGCACGGTGATGCTTCCATCGGTGATGCGCTCGTGCAACTCGGACAAAAAGATTTGCTTATCGATTGCCAGGGAAACTGGGGAAACATACTTACCGGCGACGGAGCAGCTGCTCCGCGTTATATCGAAGCACGATTATCGAAATTTGCGCTCGAAACGGTTTTCAATCCGAAAACCACCGAATGGAAATCTTCCTACGATGGCCGAAATAAAGAACCAATTGCATTGCCTGTAAAGTTCCCATTACTCCTGGCTCAAGGCGTGGAAGGTATTGCCGTGGGGTTGAATTCCAAAATTCTACCTCATAATTTTAATGAATTGCTCGATGCTTGCATGGCGCATTTGCGCGGCGAAGATTTTGTGATTTTCCCCGACTTCCAGACCGGAGGTTCAATTGACGTAAGCCGCTACAACGATGGTGAGCGTGGTGGTGCGGTAAAAATCCGCTCAAAAATTGGCAAAGTAGATAACAAAACACTTTCAATTACCGAAATCCCGTTTGGGTCAAACACATCCAAACTGATTGAATCTATTATCCGAGCCAGCGACAAAGGCAAAATTAAAATCCGGAAAGTAGATGATAACACGTCGGCTAACGTGGAAATTCTGGTGCATTTGTTGCCAGGTTCCTCCTCCGACAAAACCATTGATGCACTGTATGCTTTTACCGATTGTGAACTCAGCGTTTCGCCAAACTGTTGTGTAATTCACGACAATAAACCGCGCTTTTGTGGTGTAAGCGAAATGTTACGCATCAGTTGCGATCATACTATGGACCTGCTAAAAGCAGAACTCGAAATTCAAAAAGGCGAATTGCAGGAACAACTGTTCTTCACTTCGCTCGAAAAAATATTTATCGAAAACCGCATCTACAAGGATAAAGGTTTTGAAGACAGTAGCTCGCAAGACGAAGTTATTACTCATATCGACAAACGATTGGAACCGTTCAAAAAAGATTTCATTCGTGAAATTGTGCGCGAAGACTTCCTTAAACTGCTCGAGATAAAAATGATGCGTATCACCCGGTTCGATTCGGACAAAGCAAATGATACGTTGATTTCCATTCAAAAGAAAATTGATGAGATTAATCATCACCTGGCCAATCTGGTGGATTACACCATTGCCTGGTACGAAGGTCTGAAAACCAAATACGGAAAAGACTATCCACGTCGCACCGAAATTCGAAATTTCGAAACTATCGTGGCATCGAAAGTAGTGGAAGCCAATGAAAAACTTTACGTAAACTACGACGAAGGATTTATAGGAACTTCGCTTCGTAAGGACGAATTTGTTTGTAACTGTTCCGACATAGACGATATTATTATTTTCTTTAAAGACGGAAAATACAAAGTGGTAAAAGTGGCCGACAAGATTTTTGTGGGCAAAAATATTTTACATCTAGATGTCTTTAAGAAAAACGACAAACGAACAGTTTACAATGCTGTTTACCGCAATGGAAAAGTGGGGCCACATTACATCAAGCGTTTTTCGGTGAATGGAATTACACGCGACAAGGAATATGACATTACGCAAGGAACTGCCGGTTCGAAAGTTGTATATTTCACATCGAACCCCAATGCCGAGGCAGAAGTTATTCGTGTAACCCTCAAACCAAAACCCCGCCTTTTCAAACTGGTTTTCGAAAAAGATTTCAGCGACATTGCCATCAAAGGGAGGCAATCAATGGGTAATGTGCTTACCAAAAACGAAGTGCAAAAAATCACATTAAAAGCAAAAGGAGGATCAACACTGGGCGGTCGTCAGGTTTGGTTCGATAGGGATGTATTGCGCCTCAACTACGACAACCGTGGTGAGCACCTCGGTGAATTCCAAAGCGACGACCTGATTCTGGTCGTATCAAGCAAAGGAACATTCTATACAAGCAATTTCGACCTGAACAACCATTACGAAAAAGACATTCTGGTGATTGAAAAATTCGATTCCAATAAAGTCTGGACAGTAGCACTGTGGGATGCCGAACAGAAATTCTATTACCTGAAACGCTTCCAGCTGGAGGGTTCAACTAAACCCCAAAATTTTCTGGGCGATAATCCGGAATCACTTTTAATGTTGATGTCTGATGTGGAATATCCACGTTTTGAAGTGGTAATGGGTGGCAACGACGCGTACCGCGAAACCTTGGTGGTGGATGCTGAAGAATTTATTGGCGTGAAGAGCTACAAAGCCAAAGGGAAACGTTTGACAACATTCGAAGTGGAAACTATAAATGAGTTAGAACCAGTTCGTTTTGCCCCTGTAAAAGAAAATCCTTCCCAAGAAAATAATAATGGCGAAAGCGACGAAAATCTGGAAGACTCAGATGAACTTGGAATAGAAATAGCTGGCAAGGACGATGAAACTATTGAAGAAACTAAAGGCGTTGAAGCCGTTGAAGAAATAATAATTGAACAGATAGCTCCAAAAGCAGAAGTTCCATTACCAGCAGAAAAGCCAACAAAACAAAAAAAAGAAAAACCCCTAAGAACGATAAAGAATGACTCTACTTTGCCTGATGATATAGTAGATGGCGACGGTCAGTTGAATTTGTTTTAGATATTAGGATGGTGAAATTCTGATTCCACTATCCTAAAAAACTTCCGTAATTTTGCAGTGCTTTCAAACGTCAATTTAACAGATTAAAATATATAAAATGGCAAAAGAATTTAAGTACCAGGAGACATTTCCATTGGGAAAAGACAAAACAGAATACTATTTGCTTACCAAAGAGCACGTGTCGGTATCGGAATTTGAAGGACAGGAAATCCTAAAAGTAGAACCGGAAGCATTGACCACGTTGGCTCGTGTTGCCATGCGCGATTGCTCATTTTTGCTTCGTCCGGCACATCAAAGACAAGTGGCTGCTATACTCTCAGACCCCGAAGCTAGTGAAAATGACAAATACGTGGCGTTAACCATGCTTCGCAATGCTGAAATTGCGGCAAAAGGTGTTTTACCATTCTGCCAGGATACCGGAACGGCTACCGTTTACGCTAAAAAAGGCAGCAACGTGTGGACCAACGGAACTGACGAAGAAGCTTTGTCGAAAGGCATCTACGAAACTTACACCGAAGAAAACCTGCGCTACTCGCAAAATGCAGCGTTAAACATGTACGACGAAGTGAATACCGGTACCAATCTACCTGCTCAAATCGACTTAGTTGCCGGACACGGTAACGAATACAAATTCCTCTTTATTGCCAAAGGTGGTGGCTCAGCCAATAAATCATACTTATTCCAGGAAACAAAAGCCTTGTTGAACCCTGCTTCATTGGAGAAATTCCTGACTGAAAAAATGAAGACATTGGGTACTGCGGCTTGTCCTCCTTACCATATTGCTTTCGTTATTGGCGGAACGTCTGCTGATGCTTGTATGAAAACAGTAAAACTGGCTTCAACTAAATACTACGACGAACTTCCAACAGAAGGAAACGAACTCGGACAAGCTTTCCGCGATGTGGAAATGGAGCAAAAAATCCTGAAACAAGCGCAGGCTTCGGGTATTGGAGCGCAGTTTGGCGGTAAATACTTTGCACACGACATTCGCATAGTTCGTTTGTCGCGCCACGGTGCTTCCTGCTTTGTAGGCATGGCCGTTTCGTGTTCTGCCGACCGCAACATCAAAGGTAAAATCAACAAAGACGGTATTTGGGTAGAACAAATGGAAGACAATCCCGGTCGTTTGATTCCAGAAGAATTGCGCAATCAGGGCGAAGGCAACGCCGTAAAAATTGATTTGAATATGCCAATGAAAGATATTTTGGCAATCTTATCAAAATATCCTGTTTCAACACGTTTGTCATTAAACGGAACTATCGTTGTTGGTCGCGACATTGCCCATGCGAAGTTGAAAGAATTGCTTGACACCGGTAAACCACTTCCACAATATGTGAAAGATCACCCGATTTACTACGCCGGTCCTGCCAAAACACCTAAAGGAATGCCTTCAGGTTCATTCGGCCCAACTACGGCCGGTCGTATGGATTCGTATGTGGATTTGCTTCAGGAAAACGGTGGCAGCCTCATTATGATTGCCAAAGGAAACCGCACACAGCAGGTAACCGACGCTTGTAAGAAACACGGTGGCTTCTATTTAGGTTCTATCGGTGGCCCTGCTGCTATTTTGGCGCAACAAAATATCAAGAAAGTAGAATGCTTAGAATATCCTGAATTAGGTATGGAAGCTATCTGGAAAATTGAAGTAGAGAATTTCCCTGCATTTATCCTTGTAGATGACAAAGGAAACGATTTTTTTAAGCTGATTAAACCAACTATGGTTTGTTAGAAAAATAACCCAAACCACTGAAGTGGCTTTAAGAAAAAGCGGCTGTACTCTTAAATGAATACAGCCGCTTTTATAAGTTTCCCTTTAGGGGTAAGGGGTCACAATTTCAATCTTACACCGACATTAAAATTGACACCCGGCTGAGTCAACCCGCCATAATCAGCATATTTTGTATCGAGGATATTATTGAAATCGCCAAATACATCAAAATGAGTATCATTCCAAAGTATACGGCAATCCAGATTAGTATACGGGGTGTAATTTGTCAATATCGCCGGAGAACCAACAACTAAACTCGTATTTGCATCGTAGTTCCCCGCCCTGTCAAAATAGCCAAATTTCCACGAAGCAGAGAGATTTTTCCATATTGAATGGTCAACTTTCAACAAAATTTTATGTTTCAAATTGTCCAATGCATATAACGACTGGAAAACAGTGGTGAGTTTATCAAGTGTCAGATATGAATAGGCAACTGTTGCTTTTCGGATAAAACACTTCTTGAAGACATAATCAAACGTAAAGTCACCACCCAAGGCGTTTACATTAGATAAATTCATTGCCTCGTATTTTGCCGATGTTGAACTTTGTTTAACCCAATCTATCACATTTTCACCATTTCTGTAGTAAACATCTGCATTCAAACTCCATTGATTCTGATTTATTTTAGTTCCAAGCTCAATGGTTCTCGACTGTTCCGGTTTTAGGAGCAAATTGCCTTGTCGGGTAGGATTCACGAAAAACAAATCAGTAAAAGTCGGAAGTCGGGTTGCTGAATTTGCTGAGGCATATATTTTTGCACGATCGTTGATTGAATAACTAAGATCAAAACCACCATAAGTTGTAAAATTAAAATCGGCACAATAGCTTGTTGCAAGTCCTGCCGAAACAAACCATTTTCCAATACTTACAGAATGATCAATCATGCCCGAAAAAATAGTTCTATTATATGCCTTTTTGAAATACACGTTTTTTTCAAAAGGAACAGCCAACGAATCGGGCGATGACATTGGCGTACCTAATGCTGTACTGAAAATATGTTCGTTTCTTACATTCATCCCCAAGGTTGTTTTTCCAAACTTTGATTTATAACTGCCTGAGATTTTCCCTCCGGTCACATCAGTCAGATGATATTTATAACCTGCAACCACATTGTGATCTAGTTCATATCTATCATAATGGCGTCTCCAACTTGCCTGAGCATTGTATGAAAAATTACCTTTACTCAGCGACCAATCCAGCGAAGTAAAAAAAGCTTTGTTAGCTTCACGTTGATTTCGGTATTTGAGAGAATAAAAACCATTCTCGCCAAAATCCTTAAATTGTGCTGCCAATTGCAAATCGAACTTACCGGTATTCTTTGTTTTCAGAACCGATTGAACGAAGGCACTGCTAAGGTCAAAATCAGTATTTGCCATATATCCGGTACTGCTTTTATGCGAAACAGAAGCAAAAGTATGCAACTTATCGTTACCCAAACTGCCCGAAACCGATTGTCCAAAAGTATTGAAACGTCCTCCTGTCAGTTCGGCATTCAACGCATTTTTGCCTAAATTTTCAGTCACAATATTTATCGCACCACTAAATGCATTTGGACCAAGTACACGTGCCGACGAACCTTGCAGAATTTCCACACGGCTCACATCCGACAGATTAAGCGGAATATCCAGATTGAAATGCCCGGTCTGCGGATCAGTAATGTTTACACCATTGAGCAATACCAAAACCTGATCGAACGAGCCACCGCGCACCGAAATATCAGCCTGAGTGGTGTTCGTTCCGCGCTGGCGAATATCAATTCCGGCAACATAATCCAGCAATTGGTCGAGACTTTGTACAGCTGAACGTGTAATTTCAGTTTTATCAATAATAGTGAGTACACGCCCCATCTCCGAATAAAGTTTAGTGCGCGTGGCATTAATCTCCACATCGGAGAGATTAATGGAAGATGAATCGGCTTTTTGTTGAGCCGTTAGCGACTGAAATGAAACAAAAAGTAGCGAACTAAAAAAGAAAATTTTTCTCATAATGAATAAAATAAAAAACGGTTGAAAAGAGACAAACTCCTTTCAACCGTTTTGATTAAAAAAACTATATAATACTTGTTGACCACACGCAACGGTGCTATCAAAGGTAATTTGAGTCAATATAGAATCCTGAATCAGTTGCAATGAAAGCTCCAACTCGGCAGCCTGCTTAAGCTTGTCAGCCGATTCGTCATCGGAGCAAACAGTGCACAATGCACCAGACGAAACTCCAACCGCCTTTTGAAGCGATTTATCAGAAATAGAAATAGCTATACAACCAATAGTCACACTGCAAGCCAGACTACAAAACACAGCATACCCTGCCCGACTCCAGCGACGGAAACGTATGGATTTGGCATTTTGTATTTTTTTTGACTTCATTGGTTATCTTGTTTTGACGGCACAAAAGTAAGTAAAATTATTAGAGATGAACTTCAAGAGATGAAAAAAGGTGCTTCCGAAATCAGAAACACCCTTTTTAAATAACTTATTCACAACTTATTGCAGTAAGAAATTTTTTCTATTAAGTTTACCTGTCCAAACATCTGTTTTAACCGAAGTTGCCGTTTTTCCACCGATAATAAAGATCCTATTCGACTCAAGGTCTTGTACTTTTGTATCAAACGCATTATACGTTCTTGGCTTATAAATTACAACAGATTGGTAATTACATGGTTGATAATTGACATATGCAGTATCATTTTTTGTTTCACTAACTTTGGTAATCACTACCTGACGAAGTCTGTTATACAAGGTATCAGGAGTTTGCCAACTTAATCCCTCATCTATAGATTGTTTAAAATGAGACATCGAATTGTCTTTTCTTAATCCGAACATTAGTAATTTTTTATCATAAGCAATCACAGATGCACCAGCAGCCAACGTATCAAGTGAATGATTGTTGTTATCAAAATTAAAATCAACCCAATAAATACTTCCGTTTAATACTAAACCTTCTGTTGACCAACAATGATTTGATAATTCTCCATTATCTAAATGACCTCCCAACACAATTACTTTTGGTTTTCCTGTACGGCTTGAAAATGCAAGTGAAGCAAAATCACTTACCGGGAAGCTTGCAGGAATTTCTTCTCCGATAATCCACTCAACACCGTCTGTAGAAGTTGCAAAACGATTAACTGAAAGACTCTTTGATTGCACTACAGCCCACAATTTATCTTGAAAAGTAAAAAGTAGCGATTTAAAATAATAATCAGGTATTGATTTAACTGCCCAATCAGTTCCAGTTGAAGTGGAATAAATCATATCATTATTCTGAGTCAAATATAACTTCCCATTAAATTGAGTCATATCGCCCAGAGTAGGGTTAATTGGTAAACCGTTTACAGTCGTTGGTGAGCTCCATACATTTCCATCAGTTGAACTGTAAATATAAGTCGTCGAACCATCCGATACATAATAATTTATAATATCATTGAAAATTATAGCTTTTTGACTAATGATATTTCTTGAATCAAGATTTTCCCTCACTTTGCTCCACACATATAATTCTGGCTGAACCTTATGCACATTGAGCTTAATGGTATAGGATTTATAAGACTTTCCATCTGTAGCGAAATTACTAACACTAATTAGCGGCTGAAGGAAGTCAACGGTGTCTTTTCCTGTTATTTGAACTGAATCTTTTTTACCTTTAGTAAATTTAAATCCTTGATCGATTGTAATATGCAGGAAAGATCGAGCAGAACTTGTAAAACTAAAAGTTGGATAAACGCTGTCTATTCGGGAATTAAATGGTAATGAATCGAGGTTTTCAATTGTTTTGCCATCTGCGTTCAGGGTAAATTTTGCGAGTTTTACAGAATCATTTCCCGCTAAAATTAAAGAAACAAAACTTGCATCACTCGAAACAGTAGTTGTGTCGGAAGTTCCCAAACAAGATGTCAGAAAAACAATGAAAGAAAAAAGAATTACAAACCTAAAAGAATTAAATTTC
>Ga0118677_10002642_pt1 | contig 35627 bp, 38 predicted proteins | sample AliMusrvi5mmetaG_FD_86154 | JGI IMG/M metagenome (GOLD analysis project Ga0118677, IMG submission 86154)
ACCCAGGACTGGGGTTTTGCCTCAACTGGGGATTGAACCCAAGACCTACCGCTGATTGATGACATAATTAGTATCATGTCGAACATACAAAGCGGGTGCTCTACCACTGAGCTATCAAGGCACTTTAGGATACTCCTGGTGGGGGTCGAACCCACGGTCTTCCGCTAACACCGAAGGCTAACCTTAGGATAGAAGGCGGACGCGTTATCCACTGCGCCACAGGAGCTTCCTAAGTATCTGTTGTGCCACCTCCTTAAGTCAAATTTTATCCGTGGGCTTAAGTAGAATGGATAACACTGCAAAAAAGAAGTCCAGGAAATCTGTAAGATGCATCGCAACTAAAGCTCTCTCCGAACTTGCTCCAAGAGTCGTCCCATCCGATTCCTGCCACAACCATTCGGTCCCGACCCCCAATAGGAATCCCGAGGCATCTTTTCAATGAGCATAGCAGTTCCTGTAGAGCGTAACAACTCTGCAAGTTGCGGATTCTGTCCGAATTTTGCCTTCAGCCCTTCAAGCATTACGGTCTCCTTCACTTCCTCCCAATCTGGGCGAAAATGCTCTGACTTTGTGCGGCCAGCGCGCTTTGCACCTACGGGTGTCTTTGCAAGGCGAATCTTCTCCTGGAGTACAGGATCACCTGGAAACTTTTTACACTGGAAGAAATGTTCTACAGTCTCATAACGTTTACCGTCAAGTGTAAACGGTGCTCTGTAGAAATTACTGAGTTCAGAGAAGGCTTCTGACTTTGAATTGAATTCAATAGCCTGCATTGTATACTATAAATTTGAACTAGGTATACTTCAAATTTTCTAGTAGAAAGAATGTCATTTGAAATCGTCACCTTCGAGTATTCAGATGCTTATGACAGAATCAATACTGTAAAGCTAGAGGATGTTGTAGAGGAGTTTATTAGCCAATACAAGAGATACATATCTCCCGAGTTTTATCCTGAAGAGGAGGTGTGGTTTTCTCGAGGACGATTGTGGATTGCATATACAGATAAGACAGGTGGTGATAAGCCTATGATGGTCATGCTTATGGGGCCTATTACGGATGAACTTATTGCGCAGATTAAGGAGGCTGTACGTGTGTTATATGTGAAGACGTGTGGAGACTGCGGGAAGGAGATGTCAAAAGAGAGATCACGCAAATGGGCTCTTTGTGAGCCCTGCGCGAATGCGTAAAGGCGGTCAATAAAATTTGAAGTTTTTTGCAGGCTATGAAAAGGTATACAAAAATGTCTGAACGCACTCGTGTCCGCGCCATTCTCAGTGCTCTCACCGCCACCGAGCGTGCTGATTTGAAGAAGTTACTTCCAAAAGTCAAGATGCCTGCTACAGAGGCTGTTCGCTACCCCAATGCTCTACTCACTGTCTTTCAAAAGGAGGAGTCATATTCGATGCTAGGGTGTGTAGCGGAGGAACTTCTACGCCTTGCGCCTGATGCAGTCACCATGGATGCTGTCTGTGCCGCAGCAAAGACGATGGACCCTAGTCTCACGGAGACTCTGCTCAATAAGATTCGCGTCTCCAAGACAACCCAACCGTTCATTGACCATATTGTCGCTACGCGACGCAAGATGGATGCAATTACACGTGGGGCAACTCTTCGCTACGACGAGGTGGTCTCCTTTGATGCAATCGAGGGACATCCAGATGGTCGTACAGACACACAAATCTTCGAGGTGAAGTTGACTGGACAGATGAAGGAGAACTGGATGAGTTTCCTCTATCAGGTCTTTGCGTATGGAGCCCTAGCTCCTGAAGCGACTGACCTCTTTCTGGTCTTTCCACTCCAGGAACTCATCTGGCATGCGAACATTCGTGAGTGGGAGGGCCGTGTAGCGTATCGTGACTTCTTGAATGCCGCAGCAAAGAAGAAGACTGCAAATGCCGCCATGGATATGATTCGTGGAGCCATGATTCGCGAGACCTATGACATCGGGTTTCATGCGGCCAAGCAGAAGTCGCTTGTAACTACCATTCTGGGTCTTGCGGCCGCTGGCGTTGAAAAGCCGTACCAGATTTTCCTGGGAAGCACACAGAGTTCGCACATGAACATCAAGGATGAGGAACTCGCAGCGGCTGCGAAGGCTATGCAGGAGACTGGCCTGAAGCTCTTCATTCACAGTCAGTACATCATTAATCTCTGTGCGGATCCTACCATTCAGGATGGTTATCACACGGCGCTGCTCATCAAGAATCTCGACTACGCGAGAACCATTGGATGTCGCGGAGTTGTTGTCCATGTAGGTAAGTCGACAGATAAGCCGCTACCACAGGCTCTCGCAAACATGCGTACCAATCTACTCGCAGCCATGGAGCATGCAAGTGTAGAGTGTCCTATTCTCCTGGAGACACCTGCTGGTCAAGGTACAGAGACATTGACAAAGTACGAAGAGTTTGTAGAGTTTGTGCGCGACTTTGCTGATTCTCGTATTCGTATCTGTATTGACACCTGCCATGTGTTTGCCTGCGGCTCTGAGCCGATTGACTATATTCAGAAGGTCTCGACCGAGCCTGGTATGGTCAAGCTGATTCATTACAATGATTCGGCTACGCCATGTGGTTCCTGTGTTGACCGACATGCCTACATGGGCACGGGTCATATTGGGTTCGATAAGATGGAGACAATCGCGAAGTTCTGCCACGGGCGTACATACCCTATGCTAATCGAGTAGAGGATTGAGAGTAAAATTCTCTAGTACATGTCGTTTTGGATGAAGAGAATGGTCAAAATCAAAATAAATTATATCAATTCGTGGATTTGTAGTCGCTGCAAGAATACACATATAGTCAAAAAGAAGTAATTCTGTAGGTTTTACATGCTGTCTCACACTTCCATACATAAGCATTCCACTTTGGTAAAAATATTCATAAAAATCTACAAGGTTACTGTATTTTTCCATCATTTCAAAATCACCATATGCAATTGTATCATTTGTTTGAAATACAGGATGAACTTGGCAATAGAAACGATGCGGTTGTGGATATTCAAGTGGAAGGATATCCTTTGAATCAATATCCGCTCTATACTTAACTATACAGTCAAACTGAATAGTATGTTTACTGCTATAGTTTTTGAGTAGAGTAAATACAGATTTTATTTGAAACCATTGTGAATAAAAATTGTAGGGTCTATCACGATATATATCATATTGTTTATACTGTTCGGGTGTTTCTGTAGTACTATATTTAATTTGATCTGGGCCAAGGTTAAAATACGAACAAAATGCAGTGGATGATTCATCGGGGCCCTCAGCATTAAGACTTACAAAAAATGTAGCATTGTATTTTTCTTGTAGACGCTTAAGAGATTCTTTACAATATTGCCATCCATAGATTCGACCTGGCAAAAGTATTGCAACTCGCATTTACTAAATGAGAAAAAAAAAGTTAGATTATCTGCCGCGACCATCTAGATAAAACTTAAACTCAATATAAATTACATCTATTTTATCATACTGCGCCAAGATATTTAGATAATCAAAAAGAACACACTCAGTTGGTCTCGGAACACCACCAGAATAGAGAAGCATTTTATTAGTATAAAAAAATTCATACAAATTAACAAGGCGACTATAAGCCTCCATCATATGAAAATCTCCATAGGCCATTTGGTCGTTTGTTTGATAGGCGGGATGAACGGGACAGTAGAATCGGTTTGGCCGAACATCTGATATTTCCAGAATTGTTTCTGGTTGAATTTCAGATCGATATTTTATCACCACATCAAAGAGGCTGTTCTTTTTAAGGCAATACTCTTTACATAAATCAAATGCATTTCGCACATGAAACCACTGTGAATAGAAATTGTGCTCTCGACCATCAGAATGAAACTGTCTATATCTTTCAGGTGTATGTGTAGGCGTATATGCAATTTGTTCTGGAGTTAAGTTAAAATACTCACAAAAAGCGAGCGTTGATTCGTCTGCAGCCTCTTGGTTTAGAGATACAAAAAAGACTGCATTATATTTGTTTTGGAGACTCTTAAGTGCATCTTTTGTATACTCCCAGCCCTTGATACGACCTGCCAAAAGAATAGCTATATGCATTTATAGATATAGCTATATGATTTTTAAGTAGAATCTACTTGAAGTGAATCTTTGCCAGTGCCTCAACCTCATCGTAGGGAATTTTTGCGAGAACAGAGATGTTTCCAATCATGCGATCCTTAATCGCATGGCGATCTTGGAAGTTCCGTGTAAAGTTGGAAAGGCATTGAAAGACTTGCTCGGCCGTCATATAGCGATTCTGTTTGTAAAGTTCAACACCCCATGCATTGTCGCCTTCAACAGGAAGAGTAGCGTAGTGCGTGTTAAAGGCACTAATAATACTATATTCATCATAGGGTACAGAGAGTTGGACGGATTCATGTACGAGAGATGCATGAATACGCTGTGCCATTTTGTTACAATGAGTAACTAGGAAAACCTACTTCAAATTTTTATGAACTCAAACATTGGTTTCATAAAAAATATGTAAGATACCGATTGCGGGGCTCGAACCCGCGACATTGGGCTGTCATCCTCTTCTAAAAGGCCCACGCTACTACCAACTGAGCTAAACCGGTACATAAGAGGAAATACCTTGTCCTCCACCAGGTTCTTTTTGACAGAAGAACCAAACTGTTTACGCTCAGCGGGAATCGAACACGCGTATCTACATTGGAAGTGTAGCATTCTACCACTGAATTATGAGCGTAGTGACACTCATAATAATGAATTATGAGCGTAATACCGATACCGGGAATCGAACCCGAGTCAAGGCTGTGAAAGAGCCCTATCCTAACCACTAGACTATATCGGTTAAGTGCTGTTTGACGAGAACAGAAAACGGATCGTATGATCACCAGGTGCTTTTTGGAAAGAAGCACCAAACTCTTTACTAGGAATGGGATTCGAACCCATGCGACTCGCGTCAGCAGATCTTAAGCCTGCCTCCTTAACCAACTCGGACATCCTAGTGAAACTAGTGATGGCCATGTGCCAAAGCACTCGGACATCCTAGTGAAACTAGTGATGGCCATGTGCCAAAGCACTCGGACATCCTAGTGCATGATTGTTTTTTGAAAGAGACAATCAACTCTTAAAGGCACTAGCAGGGATCGAACCTGCGTTAAGAGGTTCCTTGAACTATCAAAGCCTCCTGTCCTGACCACTAGACTATAGCGCCAAACTATGTGATAGTAGTGTGATTTATTGTGAGTTGCTGTGTGTAGCCCAGAATCCAAATAGTATATAATAGGGGGATTGCTGTGTGGATTCTTAATCTGGCTACTTAGTGCAGGAAAGACTAAATTCAAAGCATATACTACAATTTTACCACATTAATGGAAAACTATAGTATAGACTTTGAGTGGGTTAGGTGTGTTTGAATGCAGGCTTCTTGAAAGGATTTTAATCAGAGGATTGCTGTGAGAAGCCTTGGTGAGTAAGTATATAAGAGAGCTAAGCAGGCTTCTGAAAATTATATTCAGAGGATTGCTGTGAGAAGCCTTGGCTCTCTTCCATACTTCCTTCACGACCGATGTTTAGGTGGGAAAGAGTGAATCAAATTTTTGGTTCGTCCTACTCCGTACGATTTCGCAAATTGTAGGTGCGGCGCTTCAGAGTAGGCTTATGAGAAGGAATATACTCTTCATCCTCTTCACGCTCATCATTTGCATGGTACTCAGTGTCGTCCTTTAGTTCTTCGTTAGGCTCTGGCTCTGGCTCCTCTTGTACCTCCTCCTCTTCCTGTGGCTGCTCCACAACAACAGGACGAGGGAAACTCTTAAATCGCTCAATGTCATACTTTACAAGCGCCTTCTGTAGCATATCTACACCCTTTACAAGAGCTGCTGTGAGAATGAATGATGAGAAAGAAGGATAGGTGATAAAGTAGACCGCAGAGAGAATCGCAGTAAGACCTGACGCAACAGGACTACAGATGAATCGTTCACAGGTAGACTGGTAGATTGACATTTTTCTACTGAATTATAGTGCAGCCAAAAAAATCAAATTTTTGGAAACGCACTTTACTCAACCTTACAGAGTGCAACCCAGCTCACTGGAAACTTTGGCTCGAGAAGACTGACAACGGCATCCGCATATTCACGAATCTCCTTCTGTGCGCCAGGGTCACGACGCAGATTACAGAGACGCGCATAGGCCGCCAGACTTGCCGTCTCAATAAACTCCGTATACATTGACTGGGGCAGAATAATGCGTGCCTGCTCAGGACAGACGCCCTGTTCAAGAAGTGCCTTGTAGATATGATGGCACTTTGTAACCGCCTCCTTCATGGCCTGAACACAGAGAAAGTTATCCTTCACCTCTTCTGACTTTGAGCCCTGCTTCAGCTTCGGGTCACGCTCACGACAGATTTCAGGAATAAAGAACTCAGGCTCGTCATCTACATAGCGACGACTCACTTCGTTACGAGCAAAGCCGACCGTGTGACGATACCATTCGCGCGCTAGGAAAATGGGCATCTTAATGCGCATGCGAATCTGCGGATGAAAGAAGGGACTCACATGGTTATGCTTTGCGAGATACTTCACTAGACCAGCATCCTTGTCGTTGAACTCAAGTGACTCCTTTGCAAAGGAGACACGCGCCGCATTGACCACTGTGAGGTCCGAGCCAAAGGTCTCAAGGAGTTCAACGAATCCAGCATTGCCAACTGGAATCATGGTGGTCATTCTATTTGATGTAAAAAACTGGAAGTTTAAGTCATCAAATTTTTAGTATATCTACTGAGGCACAATCACATGGCTCACTGTTTTTATCTTTGTAGGCCACGGCTCAAATCCCATAAACATAGGATGAGACTGGCTTTCTTCTGTATATATGACTTTTGGTTTGGGAAATCCATTGAATTCGGTGGCTGTGACGCTCGTATAGGCGCCCATCTTAGGAAACCAGAGCCAATCACCCACTTCAAGTTCTTCCATGTCATCACTTTGTGCAATCATGTCTACACTATCGCATGTTCTTCCAAACAAGACTCCAGGCATTCGCTTACGATTCGGTGTTTTTGCTCTGATTTCTCCTTCACTCTGAATGCGTAGCCACTTGGGTGTGGCCCTATCAAAGGGAATAGAGGAGAACTGACCATAGAGACTCTCATCAATCGTATACCGCCAGCCATTTGGACCTCCTTTCTTTCCAATCACAGGTACAAAGAGGTCCTGAAAATCGCTTGCCATGAAACGACCTGGCTCAGCAATCCACTGAATCGGTAGAGTGGACGGTACAGCCCTTATCGATTCTTGGATGAACTTCGCAGCCTTGTGAAAGGTCTCCACTTCAAATCCACCACCCAGATCAACAATCTTAGGGCCCTTTGTAGCTGTTAGAGAGAGAAGAGCCACTTGAATCGCTCTGGAGTACTGAGTCAAATCCTGACAGCCTGAGCCAACATGAAAGGAGATACCCTTGATGTCTTGGCCGAGCGACCGAGCAATCGCCTGAATTGCAGGTATATCCTTTACTGCGGCGCCAAACTTCTTGGAGAAGGGCATCTTGGAACCTTGGTCATCCACTGCAATACGAATGAGAGAACCCTGCTTCCACTTAACCGCAGCAAGTTTCTGAACCTCTTCAACTGAATCGACCACTGTTGGACCTGACTGAAGGTGCATGGCAGTTGCAAGATCGCGAGGCGGTTTGCAGGGATTTGCAAATACAGTTGAGTTTGAGAACTCACTAGGCGTATCAAAGAGTTTTGCTGCCTTTTCGAGCTCCATTCCACTGGCACAATCGAAGCCAACACCGGCCTCTTTCAGCCATTTCATGAGCATTGGGTCAGGGTTACATTTCACAGCGTAGAAGGGGCGAACCTGCGGAAGATGAGTGGACCACGACTTAACATTCGCATTAAGACGGGACCTGGATGCGACATAGAATGCGTCACCGGCTGAGCCGAAACGAGAAACGAGTTGCCGTAATTTCTCCAGTGTTGTGATGTAATAAGGTATTATATTATTCGGCGCTTAAGCCACGCGTACGAAGTACGAGTAGAATGAAAACTCTTAACTTGGAAGTCAATGCTGGACTCGGTAATCGAATCCGTGCAATGATATCAGGAATCTGTTGGGCAGAGAAGCTCTGCCGGAGACTCGTGATTTGGTGGCCTGTCAAACCTGAATGCGCGGCGGGATTTTCAATTTTATTTAACGGATCACGACTCCCTGAATGGGTTGAAATCAGAGATATGGTATCTCCTGAAGTCTCTATACAGGTGCTGAGCTCAGAGGATGCGCGTGTCTTTTTTGAAGATAAGGAAGGCACGGAAGAACTCCGTATCAAGTCACACGGCTGTTTCTGGCCTCGTACAGATGGTGCGGCAAATATCAAGTGGCTCGGTTATTTACGCGCGGTGCAACCGAGTGTTGCTGTAGAAAGCCTCTATTCTCAATGGAAATCACAGGGTCTTTTATGTCACACTGTGATTCACATTCGTGGAACGGATAATGAAAAGGCGCGGCGGCTTTCACCGCTTTGGATATTTAAGAGTGCAATTGCGGAGGAGACGGGCGAAAACTTTACCCTTATATCGGATGATACAGAACTGCTTCTCGAACTCTACGAATGTTTTGGTGAACGGATGCGCATTCCTGAACGCATTCGTGAACGCCATACAGAAGCGGGAATGATTGAGGCGACGGCGGCTTTTTTTGTCTTAGCACGGGCTTTCAAAGTACTCGGTAGTGCAAACTCAAGTTTCTCAGAAATTGCCCGTGACCACGGAAGTTGTCTTTTGAAGATTGTCCATTAAGTCTCGACAACTGTCATCTCAATTAGAAAGGAGACAGCGCGATTATTCAGATTCAGAATATTTTCAAATTCATCTTCAAGACGAATATTAAAGACATTTACCCTCGGAATAATGTTACCGTGAGCAATAATTGAGTCATAGGTATCCTTATTGAGGGCTTTTGTAAAATAGGAGACAGAATCTTGGTCGGTACAGTAGAGAATTGCCGTCGGATTTGGCCGACCTCCACCAAGAAAGATTCCACGGAAATCAATGGTTGTTCCGTAATTCATGTAGACATAGATACGTTGTAGGGGGTTTACATTTACAGCGTAGGGTGCGGTCAGAACATGCGTCACAGGATCTGCGTAGGTAGATCCATTCAAATCAAACCCGAGCATATAGGCTGGATTTTTCTTTGCAGAGAGACCTGGATTGAATATGTTACGATACTCATCATTTGCACCAGGACCAAATAAAAATCCAAAATTGTTGGTACCGTTTGATTTGACTGTCAGAAGTTGTGTAACTTTATCAACATTGGCTGTATAGGTATTTACACCATCTGCGGCAGTGAGAAGTGGGGAGAGAACTTGACTAATGTAGAGGGGTGTATAGAGTCCAGGAGGAAAGGTGATTGTCTTTATAGCGGTACCTGTATCAAAAGAAAATGAATTATAGGGTACATCAATCGTATAGATAGGTACGGGAACTGTTCCACCCACAATTGTCATTGACTTGATACCTTGAATCGGAAAGGGGGCGACCCATTGAAAGTCTGCCGGATTCGGATATTTTGCAAAGTCTCGGTCATTGCTATTGATTTCAACACGAATGACACGTTCACTACGGGCAGGAATCTTGATGTTCGCAGCACCTGAACCACGCGTAGTGTAGGCCGTTGGGTCAAGACCTGTTTCATTTTTACCACTTACAAGAGGTCCAATTTGATAGTTAGGTTTGGGGTTTATATTCATTCTATGTGCTACTCCTTTTTTGCGGGAGGCTTCGGTGTCGCATTTGCTGCAACCCACATCTTAAATCCATGGGTCTTCTCAATGAAATAGGAGGAACCGAGCATCTTCTGTGCAAGAGTTTGTAGATTGCGTTGCTCCTGTGTAAGGGAGGCGAGAAACTGCTTACCCTCGGGACTTATCGGATGCTCTGGATGATTGTATTGCATTTTATAGTTTTCTTCTATTGTCAGGGTGATATCAAATTTATGGCGCGATTGTGCTCGGCAACTCATCGGATATACCAACAATGACTTTTGTAGGTGCGTATATCGTAACGAGTTCTCTTGATGCTAAATCATCCAGAATAGTATCAATGGGTTGACCTATAAATTCTAGATACGGGAATATTTTCTCAATGGTTGCAAGATTAATCATATATGCAAAGCAGCCGTCGAAGTGTTTAATTTTACGAACAGGGCCTTTCGACTCTGAGTAGAACATTGGAGTTCCATATCCGAGTAGAAGAATATCCCAATCATTCGGAGTTTGTTGAAGTGTTTGATCAACGCGCTCCTTAAAATCAGGTGGAAGAAGAATATCATCTTCAAAAATCAGAACTCCTGCATTTGGAGAATATTTCTCTTTAACAATGTGCTTCCAGAGTAAGAAATGCGAAAAATAACAACCGAGTTCGGCCTGTCGCTTCTTTGAGAATCGATTCAATCCCCAATACGAGACCCCCATTTCACGGAACTGTTTTTTAGAAATCTGTCGTCCATCCACTGCGGCCCAGCGCTCAAAGGGAATAGAATGCGGAACAAGTTCTTGTTTGAATTTAGTTAATCTATCCGTAGAGGAATCCAGATTAATGACATATGTCTTTTCAATACGAATAGGCTCAGGTTTTGCAGGTGGCGAGAGACTAATGAAAAGGGCTGCGACTGTCAGTAGAAGTAAACAGAGTAAAAAAATGTAGCCTGACATCCTCTTTTCTATCTGTAGAGAAGAATGGAGTTGATGCATGAACTCCAGAAAAAAGGTCGTCCACTAGCAGACTTCAAAAAAGGTGATACAATTCGTGTCAATAATAAAATGGTGAAGGGGTATTCGTATGTACTTGAGGAGGCACCTGGAACCGCTATGGCCTTCAAGCCGTATGCAACACCTGGAGAGATGTTGGCAGCAGGTGTCTTTGAAGGGAAATATCTGAATGACTGTATTGGCGAATTTCCTTCCGAATGGTACGCGGGTGCGATTATGCTTGACAAACTTCGTCCCGAAGGTGCAGATATTTCGGTCAATGCCTTTGGCGTGGGGTCACGGCAGCCTCTGAAGGCGTGGCGCAAAGCGGGTTGGGTGCCTGGAGGTGGTACAGATAAACGCTTTGGAGTGTTGAGTAGCCGTGCAAAAAATCCGGATGAACGCGGATGGTTTCAGTGGTACTGTCGCTATTGGATGGGTAGGCGGCTTCCTGAACTTGATGAGATCCAAATCAAGCGCTGGCGTGCGTTCACACGGCATGCAGGACAAATTCGGGCAAATTGCTCACCTGGTGACCTGACCTGTCGGCCTGTACAACGGCAGGCGTTGTTACAGTGGGCACATAATCCTTTTATCTAATAGAGATGGGTCAAACACGAAAACTCAAAAAGTACTGGGGCTATCATTTAATTGTGGAGGCGGGTGGATGTGACCCAGAAGCACTACGGTCAAAAAAGACAATCACCGACTTTAGTAAAAAACTTGTAAAAGAGATTGATATGATCGCGTATGGTAAACCAATGATACATCATTTTGGTAAAGGAGATAAAAAGGGTTTCTCTCTCGTTCAACTTATTGAGACATCCAATATCACCGCGCATTTTGTTGAAGAGACAAATGATATTTATTTAGATATTTTCTCCTGTAAATCATTTAGTCCCCGTGACGCAATTGCCGTATTCAAAGAGTTCTTCTCTCCTCAAAAAATACGTGTTCGTTTTCTCAAACGGCAGGCACCCCATGTATAATCTCTGTATAATCTGTAGATGCTGCGTGTAGCAATAGAACCGAATACCTTTATAATAAAAAAATCGCAGGATAATCAAAATCCGTATTGTCATCATTCACCTATTGATAAAAAAACTGTGAAGAGACAGCATGATGAACTTCTTAAAGAATTACCTGCGTTACTATCGGTGAAAGTTGAGCCCCATGTATCTGTTTCTGATATTGTATTTGTTGCAAATGGAGGATTATCGCTACCTCGTCTTTCATACCCTGCAGTGATTCTTCCTTATATGAAATATGCACAGAGGAAGCGTGAACTTCCGTATTTAAAAGCACTTTTTCAGGCTCTTGGTGTGAAAAATATATCCTTTCCAGGTTCACAGGATGCGCCTTTTGAAGGACAAGCTGAACTCAAATGGTTTCATGGAGGAACAAAAGCGATTTGTGGCTACGGCTATCGGTCAACAGAAAAGACATTTCAAATTCTGGAGAGGCTTTTAACTCAAATCTATATGGCAGAAGGTCTCCGTCCGCCCGAGCTACTTGTTGTACCAATCGAATGTTTTGATTATTATCATTTAGATGTAGCTATGCTTGAATATGATGACACTAAGTGTATTCTACATAAAAAAGCATTTAGTGTGAAGAGTATCGGCAAAATAAAGAAATTTCTGGGTGCAGCAAATGTCACTGTTCTAGATACACTTGATTCCTTTTGTTTGAATGCAGTTGTAGATGGAAAAAGACTAGTTACACATAAATTACAAGAGGTAGGATTGAAAGAGAGGCTTGAAAAGATTACAGGTAAACAAATCCATCAAGTGGATACAAGTGAATTTGAAAAATCGGGTGGTTCTGTTCGCTGTATGGTGCTCGATATTTTCCTATAAAGACCTGTACAACGGCAGGCATTGTTACAGTTGGCACATAATCCGTTTATCTAAGATATTCTTGTAATCCTATCAAAGCCTGCTTGAATAAGTTCTTTAACATTATTTTGATGCCTACCGCATGAACAATTGCCAGCAACTCCACTATGACCACAATTTCCAGTTGGCCTTGATCCCCTTGCATTAAAGGGCTTAGAACATTCAAATATAGCACTTTGAACTAAAACCTTTGCTGATTTAAGCAGAGTTACGTTTGGATTTTCAATACGTTTCCAATCTCTATCTTTTCTATCATAAGATACTTTACGGTTGCTTTCAGTCTCCCAAGTAAACTCATAATTAATTCTATACTCACCAGGAGAATTTTCAACAATATAATGAATACCCAAACTACATCCCTTATAACCACAATTACTACAGAAATCCAAAGATAATCCTAATTTTTCTGGAGTAATTGATTTTATATCTAAATTGTATGAGTTAATAACTTTCTTATTTGAACTTATACTATCCAACTTTGGTGGAGGGACAGTAAACTCATCCATGAAATGACCCGCATGCGCTATACCTGCTTTTACCCAATCAGTATATTTCTCCATAAACTCAGGTGTTATTTGTGAAAACTTTAATTCTTCTTTCTTAATCATGCCACGAATTTCAGAAATCTCTTCAAGCACAATGTGGACACGACTCACACTTCTTAGCCTTGAGCGACGCCACCTGTGACTTCAGTTCAGCAATTGTATCTTCCAGAATCTCCTGCTTTGAACGATTACGAAGACGCTCAACCTCCGCAGCAATTGCAGCCTCCTTCTGGGTGGCAATCTTCCGTGCCTCCGCCTCAAAGACAGCCTTCTCAGCCAAACGGCGAATCTGCTCCTCCTGTACACGAGCACGAATCTGTTTCTCTAGGGCCAGACTCTTGATTGTCTCCTCGCGCGCCTTCTCCTTCCGCTCAGTCTCTGAAAGAGCCCTTACCTTTGCAGCCTCCTCCTGCTCAAATCGCTTCTTCGCTGCAGCGCGGATTGCATCATCTGTAGCAATTGTAGGACGCACCTCATCGACACTGACAGTATTCGCATTGACATTGACTGTAATAGATGACATTTATTCCTTCTAGTTGTTCAAACTGGTCCTAGATAAGTTCAAATTTTTGTAAGGGTGTGGCTTAATCGCTTTTCTTGATAAACCTGTAGATGAGTGGGCTCAAGTTCCATGTTCTCTGTAAAACGAAGAATACAGTCTGGGACCCAGATGAATCACCCTTGCCTGCGCAACTCACCTTTGTAAAGACTCATACCGAGGCAAATGTACTTGTTTCAAATAATGAATTTACATTGAAACAGGCAATTGAAGATAGAATTCAGAATCGTCGCCCTATGCCAAAGGCGTGTATTCTCTGGACAATGGAGCCGTATTTTTCAACACACACGAGCAAAAAACTCAACCTCTACGGAATTCCTATGCATATTTTCAATCTCTGGAATCAAAATGCTCTTTTTAACAACGGAATCTTTCTCTTTCAACAGCATCCCACGCTGCCACTCAAACCGCTCCATCGTGAAGTCTATCGCTGTAAGGATAGTCTCATCAAAATGGTCGCTCTCATGAGTTATCCCAGGAGTTATGCAAAAGATACTGAGGCCAGGGCCACCTTTGCACTGAATTGTGCAGATTACTGCGACATTTACGGAAAGGGGTGGCCTGGCACAGTTTCAAAAGGCTCTCATTCCGATTGGGCGGCAACGAAACCTGGTATTTTAAGTAAATACGACTACAATCTTGCTCTGGAGAATTGTATACAACCGTATTACATCAGTGAGAAACTCTGGGACCCGATTTTTACAAATACACTACCCATCTATCGTAACAATCGCAGTGTCTATTACACATTTCCTCGTGAATCGTTTATTGACCTCGATGACTATACTACGGCAGAAAAACTGCGGCAGAAAATCTATTCAATGTCACTCGATGAATATAATGCGAGGATCGAAGCGTGTTGGGATTCAATGGCTCAAGCATGGCGTGTAAATCAGGAGGCGACTGAATCATTTTGGACACGCTCTGCAGAGGAGGTCATGAAGGTGGTTGATACTATATCGTAAAATTTGAGGCATTAATATGGGTGTAGTATATATAAGAAAATGCATTACCGTCTAGAACTTCTTGTAGAACCTTGGGCAACAAAGTACTACAAGACGGATAAGAATCGTAGCGATGAGAATGCTGGATATGATCTGTATTGCGAGGCTACGGAAATTTCAGCCTATAGCCACGCTGTTGTCTTCCTGAATCAGGGCGTCCGAGCACGGATGCTGCGTATTCTGGGAGCAGAGCCGTCTACACCGCATGCGTCGACTCATTATACTCATGGACTTCAGATTGAGGAGGAGGTTCACTACCGTCTCGTACCGCGGTCGAGCATCTGTAAGACGAACCTCTTCATGGCAAACTCCGAAGGTATCATTGACAAGTCATATCGTGGTCCCGTCAAGGCTCCTGTAAAGAATTTCATGATACAGTCACCGTCAAGTCTAGAGGAGGGTACACGTCTCTTTCAGATTGTAGCTCCTGATATGGGGTGGATTAAGGAGGTGGTTCTCGTCGAGAGCTTACCTGAAACGGCACGCGGTGAGGGTGGCTTCGGCTCAACGGGAAAATAAAAAGGCCCAGTAGAAAAATGATGGTGCGTTTAGTTTCCATTTTTTCTTTAGTCGCCGCGGCGGCCGCGCAGAGTTGTACTTCTTTGAGTTCGGTTGTACAAGGAAATACGAACTCTCCTCCCGCAGGACTCGGTATTCCTGGCTGTGCTTATGTCACTGCAAACTCGGCGGCAATCTGTAATACGATGGCTGCATGGGACATTGCTAACTCTGACACATGCTACCTTAAAGGACCCGGTTATGGATGCACGATTAATTCTGGCCAGTTTTCAACAACGGTCGCACTCTATTGCCAACTTGGCCCGGTAGCCCCTGTAGGTACGGCGACAGCGAGTGCATCTGGAAGTGCAACACGGACAGCAATACCTAGTGTAAGTGTATCGGCAAGTGGCTCGGCAAGTGTAACAATAACACCAACAGCAAGTGGTTCTGCAAGTGCTTCAACAACGGAGACAAGTACATTGACCGCTACACCTACACCGAGTCAAACACCGACTCTATCACTTACATCCTCTATAACGCCTACACCTACACCAAGTCAAACACCCACTCTATCACTTACATCATCCATTACACCATCTTATTCAATGACACCTACTGGGTCACCCTCTATGAATGTTGTAATTATCTATGAAAATGCTCCACTATCAAAAGGTCTTGTCGCAGCCATCGCATTTTCATCTATCTTTGGACTACTTGTAGTCATTGTCTGTTGTGGAGCGGTTGGAATTTTCTTACGGAGGTCTCCTCCTGCTGCTCAGGCCCTTACAGAGCGCCGCGCCTCGGCTGTCGCTCAGCGTAGAGCATCTGTAGTTGCTGTTACTGAACGCCGATCCTCCAAAGTGGCCGAGCCTGAGCGTCGTAAATCAACTCTTGAACTTCGTACAGTTGAAGTTCAGATTGAAAAGAAGGACCTGACGTAAAATAAAAGTGTAAAGAGCACACCTCCCCAAAATGTATCCGCCAGTGCAAACAGTGGCTGATATTTTTTCAGTGTGGCAAGATTGGTAAAATCATAGACCGCATAGGTGGCTGCACCAAGTCCGAAAGACTCGGCAGGAGTTGTAGGAATGGTTGCAAGGAAGCCGAGGGCCAGATAGACTACTACAGCAGGAACTGGATTGAGTATTAAGGTAGAACCCTGTATATCACGAATCATGTCACTGGACCACTTTGAACTGATAAAAAGCCACGGTAAATCAAGTAAAAGTCCTGCAACAGCCAGAATAAGAACCGTAGTGAGTGTGGCGCGTTCAAATAGCATTGAATGACTCTTCTGTTTTAGTAAGGAAAATGTCCGTCCATCTGGAGGCATTTGAATGGACAACGGAACCGAAACGGTTGTTCATAGCGGGAGGTCTCAGCGAGGCAATTCAGGTTTTCCTACGGATTCAACAAGAACTTCTCTTTCGGGGTCGTCGTTGCCTGGTTCTTACAGAGGACTTGAAATCGGGACAACGGCTGCGAATCTTTCAAGAGTCGTGGGATTTTGTTATCCGAATCCGAGGAAACATTGACTATTCACTCTTTGCATCCTATCTGCAAAATGCTGGCAAGCCGATTTCAGTCCTCTGGGTCGGCTCGGAGGTGCCTGGGGTCCTTTTAAAACGGTTTGAGTCGGTTCACTGGGTCTGTTTTGGTAGTGGATTACCGAGTGTGCGTGATACATATTATACTTTTCTCAGTCCTCTACTCGCTCCGTTAAAATATAAAGAATGGTTTCTTGCACAGGGCACACTACAGGGTATGGCTGTGCTCGATAGTCTAGAAGACTTTCGAGAGAAGAAGGCAGGGCTTGTGGTCTGTCCGAATCGGTCCGTTAAATGGTACGATGCGGCGGGACTTGAAGTACGCGGTACTGAAATTGGTGTTGAAGATGTATGTGAGGTTCTCAAATGGTGCACTTCACAGCTTGAAGGTTCAGAGGATTAGCAGGCGATTTGTGTGCCCTCGCACGTGTGGTTCGTACCACACTTCTTCCCTTTAGGGCAGCTATCGGTAGCAGTGTCAAAACCCTCATAGCCCATCGACCAGCGCCACACCATCTTGTGCGTGAAGTGATAGAGCAGGGCAAAGATCAGGCCGTGGACGAGCGCAACCGTCACCTTGGAGCCTCCAGGTGGCAGACGCGTAAGCATGCCAGGCGTGAGAAGAACGAACAGCAGTGTCGTGAACAGGGTCATGGTGATATTCATTGTATTCTATACTTAACCAAAAGATTTAGTTCAGTATAGAGACTTAATAATGAAATTTATTTACTGCGCTTCCAAACAGTCCCGCTTGCTCGCAAAGCCCTGCGCCTCCCAATCCTCGCACGGGATAGTGCCACCACGCTGCTTCTTGAAAAGCTTGAACGTGCCCTTCTTGGCGACATAGCCTAACTTACGCAGCTTGCGGATTGCCTTAAGTCCCGCGGCGTGCTTGCGGCGGCTCACAATCTTGCCCTTGTGACGCATAAGATCCTTCTTGGTCAGGCCGCCGGACGTGTGGCGGGCCGTGCCGTGCCACACCTGGGCCTTGGAGCCCGTGGCCATCTTGGCACCACCCTCCATGCGGTTACGATTCTTGCGTGTACGACGACCTCCAGCAAGTATTGCAGGTAGCGGCATTCTATATTCAAACACTAGAAAAAAACTACGCAGTGGCTTCTACGCATGACTCTTCTTCTCGGCATCAGAGAGTTCTCCCCACATCTTGCCAATCTTCTTGCCAAGTTCAGGAATCTTCATGCCAGGATTCTCCTTCATCAGTTGAGGGCGCACCTTATTTGCAAACTTCATGTACCCACTCAGCTTGCGCTTGCCACCCTCTTGCTTATTCTTACGGGTGCGGTTGCGCTTACCACCAATACTCATATCACCCTCGGCCTTCATATTAACACTCTGATTGGCGGCACCCTCTCCGCCGCATGTAACCGTAAGAGTATCGCCAGGCTGAAGCGTAATCTCCTTGTTAACCATTTCTACTAAGAGCCTACATTTATGTGAAACAGAAGAATAAATAAGTTTACATTTGGAGTCGGGGTGTCTGCCCCTTGCGAATCTGGGAAATCAAACTCGCAATCTCCTTCGGGTCGTAGACACCTGCAAAATGGACAAGAAAATCGCCCTGCTCCCATAATGGCTGCCCTTCGAGCCCTCGAAGAAACGCATTAAACTTCTTGTGCTGCGCCGTAATCTCCGTTTTAAGAAAATCTGCTTCGCATTCATCAAGAACCTTAATCATCGCAGCATTTTCCCACCAAACATGATATAAATAGTCAGTTCTCTGCCATACCTTCTCCCAAAAAGCCCGCATCCATGCCGTATTTCGGAAGAGAATATTACCAGAATTAATGTGACCGCACGCGTCCAGTGTCATGAGTAGGTCCTTATTGGCTGGAAGCAAGGGTATCATACAATCCTCAAGTCGAATCGTGGGATTTGTAATGTAGACATCTGCATCAGACAACCAGAGAAGTGCCCCTTCAGGAAGGCTCTTCATAACCGCAAGAACAAACGGTATCTTTGACCACGGAATGGGGCGGTCACGGTCCCAATGTTCTTCTCCACCCTGAATGTATGTATAGCCTTGCTTTGCTGCATAGTCAACCTTTGAGTGTAGGGCCTCACGAAGACCCGTACGATAGTCTTCGCCAATCACAAGTGTTAGAATTGTAACACTCATTTGCTACTAGTGTATACTTGCAGCCTTAAAGTAGTACTGAAGGTAAAAATTTGAAACTTCAATCCCACTCAAACAACACTACAAATACACTATGTCAAAGGAGCGTTTCGAATATTTCAAGAACAAGGAGGGTGACTATGTCTGTAAATTCTGTGATAAGACAACTACAAAGCAGAGTACCATGCATATGCATTATAAGGCTAAGCATTCGGGTGAATTGCCCTTTATCTGTGATATCTGTGATAGACGATTCTCACAGAAGCAGATTCTAGATCTACATACGCGTGCTCGTCATACAAATGAAGAGGAGATTGAAAAGTATCAGTGTCCCTGCTGTGAATTTGAATCTCAGAGTTTTGCGAACCGTATTATCCACTTTACTCGGAAGCACTGTCGTCATTACTTAGATGATATGAAGGACGGTACAGGCAATGAGATTACTTGTACCGAATGTCAGAAGACTTTCAAGAGCAGCACCGCGTTTTACTATCACGCAGGGAAGTGCCTTGACAGTATTGATGGAGTTACTATTCCTCATCTAGATGAAGTGCTCACTGTAGGTTAGCCTAATAAGGCGTACTTAGTCATCTCTCAGATTGTTCATCTGTTGAACGAGACTGTAGAGATGATAACCCCCTGCTGCAAAGGTGAGCATGAGTAGCAGTTCATAATACGGAGTCTCCGTATTTTTTCCTTTGAGGCCAATCATAATCAGAAGCGGTCCAATGAGCAGTGCATGAATGAGGTTCACATATATAAAAGGTGATGCATTGACAAAACGAACATACGCCTTGTAGCCGTGGTAGAGTGTCAGTACAATACCGAGAATTAGAAGAGTTGTAAAGATTTCATTTGGTGTAGCGGACCGTTGAAGACCAACATAGAGAAAAAAGGGCACCACAAAAAAGATGTGGAAAAGCGATAAGACAATGTGAGTGTTCATAGGATTCTAAGTAGAGCACGGCTATTTTCAAGTGCCCCTTCAATCCACGCCTGCTTCATGGAGAAACTTTCACCACAGATGAAAAGATTTGGTAAGTCATTGAATGGTCGAAGACTCTCTTTACTGACTTTGTAAGGGTCATAGAGACCGGGCACCCAGTAGGTTGCACCTGATTCCCACGGATGCGATTTTACCACACGAGGATACGGAATCTCTCTGCCTGGAAAGAGTTTGCGACATTCATCTGTAAGGATTTTTCCCAGAACTTGTTCAGCAATCGGTTTCGTACCCTTTGCAATATTTGTCCAGACAATTGAATCACCTGCATCCGTATAGGAGATCATAACAATACCGAGTTCTGGGCGAACAGGAATAAAATAGCGAAGCTGGGTTTTTGTCACAAACTTTGGAAGATCTTCACACCAGAACTTGCCGTTTTTTCCTGGAGGAAAGACGGCGTAGATACGATGAAGCGGTTCCATCTTCACGCACTGTAATGCAGGTAATGGCTTGAAAATTGGAATTTTCTTGAGTGCATCTGCGTGGAGTGCACAGATGACATTTTTTGCCTGCACTGTTTTGATTGTTCGAGTATTTCGTAGTGATGGGCTTCCTGTGCTGAACCAAAGGGTTAACAACCCATCCATTTCAGGTGCAAGATTTTCTAAGGTGTGGTGCGTATAGATTTTGACACCTTTTGATTCGCACTCCTTTGCTACGGCATGAATTAGACTATCGAGCCCCTCCTTACAGACAGAGAACTTCTGGTGTGCTCCCATTTCATGAGTGAAACTCTGTAAAGCAAGATCCGCGCGCAGTGTACAGAGTTCTGCACGATACGGAAAGGGGTCCGTAAAGGCCTTGGCCTTTTCAGGGCCAAAAATACCGTCTAGAACTTCATAGAGTGTGTGAGTACTGAGAATTTCCTGGGGTAGTATTTTCACAAGTGGGAGCCATGTGCGAAGACTATCATCAAAGGGATTGGGCAGTAAAGGTGAACCATAGGTTTTTACCCAACCTGATTCTCCTGATATCGGTATTTCATGAAGCCCATACTCTTTTAAAAGTGTGCGTGTCATTGTATGACTTTCATGAATACGACCTGCACCCTCCTCCCATTGTAGGCTATTATCATGAAATGTCAAGACTCGACCCCCAAGAACTCTGTATTTTTCAAACACGGAGATCGTTGCATGTGTAGTACGCCTGGCCAGTTCGCGGGCTACATAGAGTCCTGCGATACCGCCTCCGATAATGGCATAGTCGAGTACCATTTACTTAATAAAGATAGAGTTAATCCAGCTCATCACTTTACCCGTATCGGCACTGGTCATCTTACCTAGAAATTCAGTGTCCTGAATTGCAATAAAAGTCGGAATCTTTGATACTTGACAGTACCCAGGTGTATACTTGTTCTGATCAATATCGCACTTGAAAAAAGTGACCATAGGGAATGTCTCGGCAATCTTCTTAAGATCTAGGTCGCGGCAGTATCCGCACCATTCTGCAGTGAAATAGACAACCACATATTTTGGCATTACCTTAATGCGCTCATCCTTTCCACGGGCGATAAGAGCTTCAAAATACTTATGATCCGGGAGGGGTGTCATTGTGTACATCGGGTGGGACATCGTTATTATTTGCTTGTTTGGAGGATTTATTTGACGGTGTAAATCGCGCCCATGTGAGCGTGAGGGCACCGGCTAAAACAATAAGTGCTGTCCCAAAGAAGACATAGGAACTCATGTTGCTAGCAGCCTCTAATGCACCACCTGACTGTACTGCGGCGGCCCTGAGTTTTGCAGGGTCAGTGAAGGCCGAGATTGAATCCGCTGCACTCAGAAGTTCAGGTGCTTTCGCAGCAAGTGCAGCTGTGCTCTTTACAGCGGCCACGGCCGGTGGAATTGTTTTTTGAACGGCATCAATGACAGGTGGAATCACCTTTTCAACGGCACACTTTGTATCGACGACAAGGCCAAGTGCTGCTCGAATAGGTCCCAAGAAAGGGGCAAAGGGTCCTGTTATAATACTAAAGAGACTCTGGTCAGATTTCATCTTTTCAAAGGCGCTCGGTGTCATCACATTTCCAGCGGCACCATTCTGGTTCATGTAGATAGTTGAAGGGAAGAATCGTGGTGTTCCATCAACAAATAGGGACTTTGTATCATAGAGAAGATAGAGTCCAGAATAGGCCGTCCATAAGAATGAAAAGATTGCAAGTATACCACTCAGTGTAAAGAGAAGCATTACAAGTCCACCCATAAAATCACCTGCTGCAAAATGACTGAGTCCAAAGGGGAGGCCCAGGAATCCAACATAGAGAAGAAAGAAGAAGGGACTCGGTACTGTATCAGGTGCGGGACTCGATGCACCACCTGTAAAAATACCTGCACCGAGACCAGGTCGTCCAATATACGGAACTGAGAGACCGTATTTCTCTACAGAATCCCATTCGGCAAAGGTCTGGACAATATCATAAATCCACCAGAAACCGAGGCCAAGTAAATTAACCATCACTTTGAGTGCCGCCGTGCGCGGCGACCGTAGAAGAATATGGTCGAGTGCAAAAAAACCACCGATAATTGTAATAAAAGTGAAGAGAGTCGGCGAGATTTGTGACCCTCCCCATGACTTTGCGGATGTATGATCGAATGGACCTAGGAAAGACATCCCTACTAATCTGTATCCGTCTTTGTGCTTGGCAAACAATCCGTAGGCACTTCAAATCCCTTGGCTCGGAGATGAGTCAAGAACTCAGATGGAAAGCATGGAGCCTCAAAGAATGTCTGTAGTGCCTGTGTGGGGTCGGGTAGACGAATGGAGACGGGACCCGATGTCATTCGGAATCCAAACTCGCTGAAATTTGTCAAGACAAAGGTTCCATTTGGTTGCGGATAGAGTTCAAAGTTGCGCAGGGCAAAACCATGCTTCCAGAAGAGGAGCCAGAGGTCCTCAAATTCATCATACATGACATCGGGTTCCGTCCAATCAAAGTTCTTTTCAAAGGATTCGCTCGCCCTTGGAATCCACCATCTCTCAAATGAATACTCCTGAATCAGTTTACGGCCAAGACGTCGAATGCGTTGCTGTGTCATTGAATCATGCTCCATTATCTGTTATCATTCAATGAGAGCAGATAATCGTTTCAATTTTATAGGTACCTTAAATTGTAAAAAGTACGCCGCCAAATCCATCCACTACGCGAAGTACATTATGGTTCGTTGCATAGACGCGAACAGTACAGTTGCCCAGAGCGGGAACTGTTGTCTGATTGGTCGTAATTTGAAGTACAATACTATCAATACGGCTTGCATTCATTGAACCACTCGGCTGAAGTTCTTCGGGGCGGAGTGCAAGACTATAACAGTAGATATAGTCATCGGATGGAATGGTTGTATGGCGTTGCCACGGTTGAACGAGGCGGAAATAGGTGGCATCGCGAACTTGGAAGCGGTCAAATCCGTCGAGTTGAAGAACAGCATTTGCGAGAATATCTGTACGGGTTCCTGTTTCAGTTACGCTCAGACTACTGAAGTTGAACCACTCCTTATTATCAATGACCATCTGGCGTTGAAGCACCCAGATAAACTCGCGAACAGGATGATTGAATTCAATGGGTACAGGAATAGACTGTGAACTAGGAGGAATGGCAATTTGTGAGGTATACTGAACCTGCTCAATTAGATATTCGTGGGCGGTGCTGACAAACCGACGACGCTCATCCACATCAAGATAGACAAAATCACCCCACATTGTGCAATCCGTTATATGGGCCGGTTTTACGGTGATATCCGTACAGTTTTCAACAACATTTGGTGTCCAGAAGCATTGCTGTAGAGGCCTGAATGTAATATTAATCCGGACAGGGTGATACTGTAAGGCAAGTAAGGGAAGATAGAGACCGGGATTCTTACAGAACCAAAATTGAAGAGGAACATAGAGTTTGAGGGGTCCAATCAGTGTAGGTTGAGAGTATCCATCCACTTTGCCAATCATATCATAAAAACCAAACTTCTGTGACTCGGTTGTGGTGAGATTCGACCAGATCTCCATCCACTCTCCAGTCTGACGGTCAATCTCCTGTTCACCAATAGTCACTGTGATCTCTTGAATAAGTGCATGGCCGATGGCATTCACATAGGCAACGGCCTCATCCGTAGTGGAGAGATGGAGTGTAGGGAGTGTAATCTCTAAAATACAGGGGCCGAGTAAATCTCCACTCCGAGGAACCAGCCAACTGATTTTTTTTCCAAAATCAGGTTCATTATCTGAATACATTTCAACGGCTTCAACGGCAAAATTCGTATGACGACGATAGACAAACTTAAACCATGTAATCTGAGGGTTTCCCGTCAAGAACACGTCCTGTTTTCCAACTGCGACGAGTTGTAATAGACCACCGTTGCCAGTCATCTCGCGGCGCTTCTGAATGATGGAGTGATTCTTAGTAGAAGGTAGTAGCGCGATGGATCCTCGCATGTATAACAAAAAGGGCTATGACATGGATTTAACGGTGCTCCGGTCACTTTTTGCACTTGATCCTAACACAAACATTCCAATTAGTACAAATTGGTTTCTTACGGCCGATGGAATTGGTGGTCTTCAATGGGAGAGTATGGCATGGTACATGAGTACCGTAAGCATTTCAAATATACAGATGTTAGATACAACACCTACGAATAATCCTTATCGTCACAATGTAACAATCACAAATGGTGGCATGTATGTTGATGGTGCTCCTGTGGTTGGCTCGGGCCTGAGTATCGTTCAACTTGCCAGTAGTCTTCAAGGTCTTGGTACCTATGGATATGTAAGCACTCTGAGTCTTTATAGCACGGTGGCTGGACTTGGTACAGCTGGATATGTGAGTTCAGCGACACTGAATAATACTGTGATAAATCTTGGTACAACAGGTTATGTAAGTACACAGAGTCTTTATAGTACAGTGGTAGGACTTGGCACAGCAGGGTATGTCAGTACTGCACAGTTTAATAGTTTCTCTAATTTTATCTATAATCCTATTACATATATCTCCTCTGGAAATCTAAATAGTACAACAACAAATCTGTTCGGATATATTCAAGGTATAATAAATTCACAGGGGGATGGATCTGTTAGTAGTTTTACTGTGAATGGAACTGCAAACTTCTATTCAACCCTTTCTGTTGGAACTTTTTACTATATTAATGGAAACATCTCAACGCTCAGCACAAGCATTGGAGATACAATTGTAAATTTAGGAACAACTCCTGGTTATCTCAGCAGTTTGAACGGCCTATCATTGAGTACAGGAATGATTGGGCTCTCAAGTATTAACTTTATGGATACAGTAACAGGTGTGAAACAGCTTGTTGCTGTGACAAATGGTATCTTTCAAGTGAATGGAGCCTCCATTACAGGAGATGTGAGTAAGGGAGATCTAACTTCGACTGTGATTGGACTTGGCACAGTTGGATATGTCTCTACACTAAATATAGTTGGACTTGTCAGTACTGCAAATCTAGGTGGCTTTATCAGCACAGCAAACCTTGGCGGACTTGTGAGTAGTCAAAACCTGACTGGACTTATCAGTACTGCAAATCTAGCAGATTTAGTTAGCACTGCAAATCTATCTGGATTGATAAGTACACAGAATCTGTATGGTCTTGTAAGTACAGCCAATCTGGCTAATTGTATCAGTACAGCCAATTTGGCAAAGTTAATCAGTACTGCAAATCTAGCAGATCTAGTGAGTACAGCCAATCTGGTAGGCTTAGTAAGTACTGCAAATTTAAGAGGTTTACTAAGTACAACATTCTTTGATTCACGGATAACAAGTAGTTTACAGGGACTCGGTACACTTGGATATCTATCAACTGTTCAAACAAGTGCACTCAGTACAGGAACTGTGAAAACATCATCAATTACATTTTTAGATGTAACTATACCGCCAAATGTAAATGCAGGTCTACCAAGTCTATTATATGTAAGTGCGGGAAAACTTCTCTTTAACGGAGCTCTTGCATCAGGACCCAGTACAACAGCAGGTGTTTCACAGATTATTCCAGGTCCTGGTATCTCAGTTAATCCAACAGTCGGCACAGGTGTAGTGACTGTTACAGCAACTGTAGCAAATGTTGTAGGGATTGTAAGTACACCGAACTTGGCAAATTTAGTGAGTACTGCAAATATTGCAGGTATAGTTAGTACAAATTTCTTTGATTCACAGATAACAAGTACCCTCAATGGACTTGGAACAGCTGGATATATCTCCTCCTCGCAATTACAGAGTTCAGTGGTTGCATTAAAACAGAGTTTTTTTGTTGTGAATGGAAATACACTCTATATTCAAGGCTCTGGGAATACGCTAACTGTCAGTAGTTTAGCAAGTATCGTCTACTTGAGTTCATTTCTCCAATCTACTATAACCTATAAGGGTTCAAACGGAAACATTGCTCCAAAATGGACTGTAGGCACACAACCAATCTCTTTTACCACGGCAAATCTACAATTAGATTCCTTCTCTACATTAATTACATCGAATGCAACAGTAAATATTGAAGTTCTCGGTACTTTTATGTTTAGTCCATTAGCACTTCCCCAAACTCCTGTGCCAATTTACATGTCAAGCTTTGTTCAGAGTGGAGTAACTGGCAATAGTAATTATCTGAGTAGTCAAATGTTTCAAACTATGTTTTTCCCTACGAATTATAACAGTGGTCCAGCAGGTGGTCTATATGGAAATATAAGCAATTATTTTGCTCCAACGATTAAGATGAGTATTCCTGGATCTGTACTACAGAGTTTCTATCCAAATGCGCCGCTCGTCTTAGGACACTATCTTCCGAATGCTGTAACACTCAATACAACACAGGGTTTCCTAAATTCAAATGCGACTGTCTTTTTTGGTTCAACAAACTCCGTTTTTATTTCAGTTCAAAATATGCCCTAGAGTAGGGAATGCATAAGCGGACATATGATACAGATGAAATAACTCTTCGTAGGGTCTATGCGCTATCTACAAATAATCAGTTTGTTCCTGCAATGACTGTATTGACTGCCGATGGTGCAGGTGGAACTTATTGGGCGATTCCTAGTACACTCGGCTACAATCCGAGTTTTAACCAAATTGCAACGGATGCTGGGACCTTTACGGCGAATCGTGCGTATAATACATTTACGCTCAGTCAAGGTGGTGGTATTGGTTTCGTTCAAGGCGATGGTACAAATCAGATGTATATCTATTCAAAGGGGTTTAATCAGATTAATACGGTCGGTGGAAATACTCTTTATGGCTTTTCAAATAATGTCACAACACCTGCTTTAAATTTTGCAGGAGCGGGTGGAATTAGTCTTCAAGCAAATCCAGCTACAAATACGCTGACATTTACAGCAAATGGTCAACCAATTAGTACAACCCTCAATTCATTTCAGAGTTTAAAAGTCTTTCCGAACCTCTCAACGCCAACCGGACAAATCTCCTCCCTTTCTGGATATGGCGTGCTAAGTGCAAATAATTACTCATCAATTCTAACACTTGCAGGTACAGGTCAAATAAGCCTCACTTCTGATTATAATGCAAATGCAGTCTTTATTGGATTAAATGCAAGTACTCTTGTAACATCAAATCTAACAACACAGATTGTTAGTAGTGCTTCTGTATATGCATCTACACTAACATTAATTGACCTAGTAGGTGGATATCCAAAGAATCTCTATTCCTACAATGGAAGTCTCTTTTTGAATGGCATAAATATTAATCAAACAGGTGTTGCTACAGTAGCACAAATTTACGGAGGTAGTAATATTGTACTTACAGGTGATACTCCTGGCCTTGGTAATGTTACTGTAAATGTAGATACGAGTTTCTTAACAAGTACTGTTATAGGTCTTGGAACGGCTGGCTATATTAGTAGTGGTGGAGCAATTAATGTAACTGATCTTGTAAGTACAGCGAATTTGGCAAATTTTGTTAGTACTTCTTATTTGGCTACTCAACTTGGTTCTACTGTAGTTGGCCTTGGTACAGCAGGGTACCTTAGTTCATTCAACAGTAAGTCTATGAGTACAGGCACAGTCTTTACATCATCAATTAGTTTTATTGATACTACATTAAATACAGTACAGCTTTTGGCTGTAAATGGTGGAACTCTGCAACTCAATGGCGCTGCAATCACTGGTGGTAGTGTAGGGCTTCCTGCAGGATTAGTGAGTACTGCAAACTTAGTAAATTTAGTGAGTACATCTTATTTAGACACTCAGCTTGGTTCAACTGTAATAGGCTTAGGAACAGCGGGATATATAAGTAGTTTAGTTATATCAAATGTAAATATTCCTAGTTCAACCTGCAATGTATGGATAGCGGTAGGAGATAGTAGAACAAGTTCCGAATATACAATTATACGAAGCACAGATGGGCAGAGTTTCAATTTATATGCAGCATCTGGTGGATTTGCTACAGGAGACGGATATGGTGGACATGGTATAGCCTTTAATGGTTCAAGGTGGGTTGCTGTGGGATACGGAGCGAATCCAATTCAATACAGTGACGATGGAAACAATTTTAACAATGCATCACAGAGTGGATTTAATACAACTGCATCAGCAGGTGGTGGTACAGCAGTAGGATGGAATGGAAGTCTCTGGGTTGCAACTGGATATGGTTCGAGTGTTATTCAAACTAGTTTAGATGGTAAAATATGGAATACATTTGATAGTATACCAACTCTACTATATGCTACATGCGTACTCTGGACTGGAACATATTGGCTTGTAGGTGGAGATCGAAATGGTGGATCAAATGCTATAGTAACAAGTCAAACAGGTACTTCTTGGACTGGAGCGGGTATAACGAATTTAAATGTAGCGTATGGGCTTGCGTGGAATGGAATTTTTTTAATTATTGTGGGGACAAGAGCAAGTAGTGGACATACACCAATTCAATACGCAACGATTGATATATATGGAAATATAACTTCTGTCGATGTAAACCCTCTACCTGGAACACCTACCACAGTTAGTTCTGTAGTTTGGAATGGAACCTATTTTGTTGCAGGATTAACAACAAATACTATCTTGTATAGCACGGATGGAATGAACTGGACGGCAAATAGTGGAATGCCAACAGGTTCCACTGAAGCTGCACTTCTCTGGGATGGAGCAAATTTTTTTGCTGTTGGTAATTGTAATACAATTATTACAGGAAATTCAGTATTGACAAGCTGGGGTACAGTATCTGGAGGTCTTGGATTTTCATCCAGTGGTTTTGGAATTGCGTATTCATCCAATACAACATATTGTTATCAGCAATCAAATCTTGTAATCTTACCTCAATCAATTCCACTCTATTTGAAGCCTGGCAATCAACTACTTGCATTAAGTAATGCCCTTGTGATTAATAATACACTAACAATTAATAATTCGGGAACACTCGATGCGGTTAGTACTTCAAGTTATGGAAATTTTGTAGGAATAAATAAAACGAACCCATTATTTCAATTGGATGTGGGTGGTGAAATAAATGCGAGTATTGCACTTTTAGCAAATGGTGTAACCTATACATCGGATCGACGCATTAAGACAGACATACAAGATGCCAACTTAGAAATGTGCTATTCAAATCTAACACATCTACCACTTCGTTCATTTGGATATATCAGTTCATTTAGTGATACAAAAATAGATAAACATCAGATTGGATTTATTGCAGATGAACTCAGTACAGTTTTTCCTAAATCCGTACATCTTGCAAATGTTTCTGTGGAAGGATTTAGTACAATCTATTTTGTAAATTATGAACAGATTCAAATGGCACACTATGGTGCTACTCAGTATATGGCTACTCTTTTAGAGAATCAGAATTCCACTATTGTGGGTCAAAATGTTGTACTTGAAAGTCTTCAAGATCAAGTAGCTAGTCTTTCAACTGCAGTGGGTACTTTACTGTCAAGATAAAAACTTTATATCGTATTATGCCCCATGAGTCTATTTCCTGATAAAATCTATTCCTAATTCTAGTAGGGTGGCATTATGAGCCAACATAAAACATATGACACAGATATTATAACCTTGCGACGTATATTTGCTGCGTCGCTTGATTCTAACGTGCCTATACAACCAAATTTAGTTTTAACAACCGGTCAATACGGCGAAGCAGCATTTATTGATCCACTTAGTATATCTTCTATAAATGCTCTTAGTTCTTTTGTGAGTATACTTCCGACAGCAATTTCATCTCTTTCAAGTGTAATCGGCCAAGGTGGAGGTGGCGGTGGGGGTGATATTTATAATATAGATACTGCATCAACTGTCTATGCCTATGGTACTACAAATATTTCATCTGCTGTGAATGTATATTTAAATCCAACAGGTCTTTCTAGTCAAACAATTAGTGCTGGAAATATTTTTGTATCAAGTGTGAATTTTATTGATTCAGGTACACTTGGAATTGGATTTCTTACAGTCAGTTCAGGAACCCTCTACTTAAACGGTTCAACCATTCAAGGAACAATTACAGCGGCAAATATTACCTCAACTGTGATTGGACTCGGTACTGCAGGATATCTTTCAACTGTACGACTTTCAGGCTTAGTGAGTACAGCAAATCTGAGCGGACTTGTAAGTACATCCTATCTAGCAAGACAGCTCGGTTCGACTGTTATAGGTCTAGGTACAGCAGGATATCTCTCAAGTTTTCCTAGTCTTGGAGGGTTTGTAAGTACAGCAAATTTGACTGGACTTATATCAACAGCGAACCTGGATGGACTTGTATCAAGTGCAAATCTAGCAGGGCTTCTCAGTACATCCTACTTAGCAACACAGCTCGGTTCAACAGTTATAGGCTTAGGCACAGCTGGTTATGTGAGCACCTCACAACTTCTCAGTACATCCTTTGGACTCTATCAACAGATACAGAGTTCACCTGGTGCTACTGTAACAACTGCTGTGCTCACTTCGACTGTAGCTGGACTTGGTACGGCTGGATATATAAGTACACCACAGCTACTCAGTACATCGTATGGACTCTATCAACAAATTCAAAGTGGACCAGGGGGTGTAACACCTGCAAATCTTACATCAACTGTGATTGGATTAGGTACAGTAGGATATCTATCAAGTGCGGCAGAGCTTGTAAGCACTTCCTATCTTGCGACACAGTTTACCTCAACTGTGATTGGTCTAGGAACGGTAGGATATCTATCAACTACACTCTCCACGACACGGTACCCTTACCTATCTGTAAATACACTCTCTGTCGGTCAAATTATTGCGTCGTCTATTACAGTAACTCAGACTCTTTTTGCAGGAACACTCAGTTCAATCAATGTTGAGGCAGCAGTTATTGGTATTGTAGGGCAAACAAGCTTTTATGGTGATGGAAGCCATCTACAGAATCTGACAGGTGCAAATATTACTGGAACATTGCCTTATACTGTATATGGAAATCAGACAATTCCACTAGGAGCCATTAATCCCTTGGGAAGTCTAACGATTACAGGAGATCTGAATGCGGCAAATTTGGTCGGCTTAGTCAGCACTTCTTATTTTGATACGCAACTCACATCAACTGTAATAGGTCTTGGTACGGCTGGATATATTTCAAGTGCAACAACTAGTGCAGTGATTCCTGGAGGATTAGTCAGCACGGCCAACTTGGCTGCTTTAGTGTCAACGTCTGCTTTGAATAACGCACTTACATCAACTGTGATTGGACTTGGTACTGCCGGCTATTTATCGTCTGCAGTTGTAGCCTCTCTTCCTGGAGGATTGGTGAGCACGGCTAACTTGGCTACTTTACTATCAACGTCTGCCTTGAATAATGCACTTACATCAACTGTTATTGGACTTGGTACTGCCGGCTATTTATCCTCTGCACTTGTAACACTTCCTGGAGGATTGGTGAGCACGGCTAACTTGGCTACTTTACTATCAACGTCTGCCTTGAATAACGCACTTACATCAACTGTGATTGGACTTGGTACTGCCGGCTATTTATCGTCTGCACTTGTAACACTTCCTGGAGGATTGGTGAGCACGGCCAACTTGGCTACTTTACTATCAACGTCTGCCTTGAATAATGCACTTACATCAACGGTGATTGGACTTGGTACTGCCGGCTATTTATCGTCTGCACTTGTAACACTTCCTGGAGGATTGGTGAGTACAGCTAACTTGGCTACTTTACTATCAACGTCTGCCTTGAATAATGCACTTACATCAACTGTGATTGGACTTGGTACTGCCGGCTATTTATCCTCTGCAGTTGCAATACTTCCTGGGGGATTAATCAGTACAGCAAATTTAGCAGGACATGTTTCCACTGCGAATCTAACAAACTTGGTATCAACTTCATACTTGGCGACACAACTTGGCTCTACTGTAATAGGTCTTGGCACGGTAGGCTATCTCTCTTCCACGCAATTTAATTCTCTACAAGTGAATTCTCTCTCTTCAGGTCAAATCGTTGCCAGTTCAATTACTGCAAAAACGCTTAGTTCTGTTAATGTAGTGGCTCAAAATATCGGTGTTACAGGAGCAACTAGTTTTTATGGTGATGGTACATACATACAGAATCTAATTGGTGCAAATGTAACTGGAACCCTTCCTTATACAGTGTATGGAACTCAGACAATACCACTTGGAGCGATTAATCCACTTGGAAATCTAACCATTACTGGAAATATTACTGCGGCTAACTTGTATGGATTAGTCAGTACACAATACCTGGCAACACAACTCGGTTCCACTGTAATAGGTCTTGGTACTGCTGGATATATTTCAACTCTACCTAACTTAGCTAATTTAGTTTCAACTGCCAATCTAACAGGATATGTTTCCACTGCAAATCTAACCAACTTAGTCAGTACGAATTACCTGGCAACACAACTTGCATCTACTGTAATCGGCCTAGGTACTGCTGGATATCTATCTTCGGTAACTGCAACTGTACTTCCTGGAGGATTGATAAGTACTGCGAATCTAACCGGCTTAGTATCAACAGCTAACTTAATAAATTTAGTGAGTACATCCTACTTGGCTACACAGCTTGGTTCTACTGTAATAGGCCTTGGTACTGTTGGTTATATTTCAACACTTCCTAGTTTATCCAACGTAGTATCAACCGCCAACTTAATAGGACATGTTTCAACAGCTAATCTAACTGGCTTAGTATCAACTGCAAACTTAGCCAATTTAGTGAGTACTAGTTATTTAGCTACACAGATTGGTTCAACTGTAATAGGTCTTGGTACTACTGGATATGTATCAACTCTTCCTAGTTTAGTAAATTTGGTATCAACTGCAAATCTAACCAACTTAGTCAGTACGAATTACCTGGCAACACAACTTGCATCTACTGTAATCGGTCTAGGTACTGCTGGGTATCTATCTTCGGTAACTGCAACTGTACTTCCTGGAGGATTGGTAAGTACTGCGAATCTAACTGGGTTAGTATCAACAGCTAACTTAATAAACTTAGTGAGTACATCCTACTTGGCTACACAACTTGGTTCTACTGTAATAGGTCTTGGTACTGCTGGATATGTATCAACCCTTCCTAGTTTATCAAACTTAATATCGACTGCGAATCTTATTAATCTAATATCAACTGCTAATTTGGTAAATTTAGTAAGCACCTCGTACTTAGCAACACAACTTACATCAACGGTAATTGGACTTGGGACAACTGGATATGTATCAAGCCTTTCAAATGTTGGCTTTATTTCATCAGTTCAAGCACAGGCCTCATCTTTTTCAGGAAATCTCGGTGATGCACTCACCTTAATTCTATATGACATGTAAAAAGTTGGCGCAACAATATCTTTTGTAAAAAAAGGGAAGGATGTCAACACCATCCGCGACGGCCGGTTTTGTGGGGGTTGATACAACCTCATTGAAAACAATTACACTTCCACTCTGCACTACTCGCCAAGGTCGTGTGATTACATTTAAGGATAGAACTGGAAATGCTAACGTAAATCCAATTACATTTACTACACAGGGTTCTGATACATTTGAACGAGGTACAAAACAATGTCTAATGAATGCACCCTACGGCAGTGTCAGCTTTATTTCACGTGGTACTACTTGGCTTGTTATGAATTCTACAGGACAAGCTTTTTCATTTAGTACTGGAAATGTTTTTGCCTCGAGTATCAATTTAATTGATACGACGATTGGGGGTGGATATACGGGCAATCAAAATGTACTTTCCGTTAGCTCAGGTAGTCTCTTATTAAATAATAATTACATCACGGGAGGTATTATCTTATCAAATCTGGTATCAACAGCCAATTTAGTTGGATTTGTCTCAACGGCCAATTTAACTAATTTAGTCAGCACAACCTACTTGGCTACGCAGCTTGGCTCTACCGTTGTAGGTCTTGGTACTGCTGGTTATGTAAGCACTGCAACACTTCTAAGTACTTCTGCTGGATTAACTGCACAAATTCAAATTGCTGCCGCGAGTGTTACTGCAACACAACTTACATCCACTGTAGTGGGTCTTGGAACTGTTGGGTATATTTCATCCGCGCAGCTTCTAAGTACAACAGCTGGATTAACTCAATATATTAGTAGTTTTATTGATGTTACTGAACTTACAAGTACTGTAGTGGGGCTTGGTACCACCGGATTTATTTCAACAAGTGGGTTTAATTTACTTCTTACAAGTACTGTAATTGGCCTTGGTACTACTGGATATCTTTCTAGTATTGTATGGAATTCGGTTGTATCAACTGCTAATCTGACCAATTTAGTTAGCACAAACTACTTAGCTACTCAGCTTGGTTCTACTGTAATAGGCCTTGGTACTGCTGGATACATCTCCACAATTGTATGGGGGTCAGTTATATCAACTGCCAACTTGGCTGGACATGTTAGTACAGCAAATCTTGCAAACTTGGTGTCAACTACAAACTTAGCCAACTTAGTCTCTACTGCTAATTTAGCCAACCTAGTTTCAACTAGCTATTTGGCTACGCAACTCGGTTCCACTGTAATAGGCCTTGGTACTGCTGGATATTTGTCTACACTTGTTTGGGGGTCTATTATCTCAACTGCCAATCTTGCCAACGTAGTCTCTACTGCAAACTTAGCCAACTTGGTGTCAACTACCTATCTGGCTACTCAACTCGGATCCACTGTAATTGGTCTTGGTACAGCAGGTTATGTCAGTACAGCAACTCTTTTAAGTACATCAGCAGGACTTGCTGCACAAATTCAAGCAGCCGCAGCAAGTGTTACTGTAAATCAATTAAATTCGACAGTAATTGGCCTTGGTACTACTGGTTACCTCTCTACAATTGTTTGGGGGTCAGTTATATCAACTGCCAACTTGGCTGGACATGTTAGTACAGCAAATCTTGCAAACCTGATATCAACTGCCAACTTAACCAACTTGGTATCAACTACCTACTTGGCTACACAACTTGGATCCACTGTAATTGGTCTTGGTACTGCTGGATACATCTCAACAATTGTGTGGGGACCTGTTATCTCAACTGCCAATCTGGCTGGATATATTAGTACAGCAAATCTTGCAAACTTGGTGTCAACTGCAAACTTAGCCAACTTAGTCTCAACTGCCAACTTAGCTAACTTGGTATCAACTACCTACTTGGCTACACAACTCGGTTCCACTGTAATAGGGCTTGGTACTGCTGGATACATCTCAACAATTGTTTGGGGGTCTGTTGTCTCAACTGCCAATCTGGCTGGATATGTTAGTACAGCAAATCTTGCAAACTTGGTGTCAACTGCAAACTTAACCAACCTAGTCTCTACTGCCAACTTAG
>Ga0118677_10000964_pt1 | contig 35612 bp, 30 predicted proteins | sample AliMusrvi5mmetaG_FD_86154 | JGI IMG/M metagenome (GOLD analysis project Ga0118677, IMG submission 86154)
CTACTGATGTAGCACCGCTGGTCCAGGTGCCGGCGCCGCTCGCATCAGTTAACAACGATGTTGTACCCGTACAGAAAGTTGTTGTTCCACCTATCGCCAATGGCAATGCGTTTACCGTAACCGGCGCAGATATCGAGCATCCCGAGCTGATGGTGTAAGTGACCGTTGTATTGCCGGGAGTTCCGCCGGTGAATATCCCCAATACTGCATCCACGCTGCCTGTGGCCGGCACACTGCTCGTCCACGTACCTCCGCTTACTGTCGTAGAAAGATCGGAGGTAGTGCCCACGCATACGCCCAGCGAACCTGCTATAGCCGATGGGAACGGCACTACAGTTACTGTTGTAGTTGAATAGCATCCCGTGCCTAATGTATAACTGATGGTTGCCGCACCAAGCGCTGAGCCCATTACAGTACCACCGGTCACCACGGCGCCTGTGCTGCTGCTGGTCCATGTGCCACCGGCAGTGCCGTCATTCAGTACAATTGTGGTGCCGATGCAAAGCGCAGCGCCGCCGGTAATAGCGGCAGGCAATGGGTTGACCACTACATTTACTGTGCTGGTCATGGTGGCTGTGCAACCTGAACTATTAGTAGCCACTACGGTATAAGGCCCTGCCCCGAACACGGTTCCCATGGGTATAGCTGATCCTGTGCCTCCCACGCCTGTACCTATGGCTGTTGTTCCTGATAAGTATAATTGGTAGCTGGTGCCAATATCCGAATTGCTCAATCCTATATTCAATCCTGCTCACTGCTGGTAACAATATGTCGCACAAATATGAGGGGAAGGTCTTGTTTCTTCAATAAAATTGAAATACCTTTCCGACCCCCAAGTGCTTTTCCCAAGTTTCTTTTTGATAACATATTCACTGCTAGGGAAATTAAGGCCATCCTTCAGAAAGTTAAACAGTGGAAGTGGAAGACCACTCTTTGTTATTGTTACAGTCTGGCTGAGTTCTATTTTTATTTTACCGGTTTCCTGTGTCGGTTGGTTTCTCAGGTCTTTCTGTAACCCCGTTGTTTTAAGAATTTGTTCATAAAGTTGATCGAGTAGCATAACCGATACTCTTTGAATACCTTGCAGGAAATCCCATTGGTCTTGATAAGGCTCTAATGTCTCAGGATTTATAAAGCAGTTATTCCCTTGTTCTGTGCAAAGTTTATTTAACGGCAGAGCAATCAGGTTGCCAAATCCCTTCCCCGACAAGGAATCCTGATTGGGGAAAAGCCTGTCAAAGCTTGAATTTTTATCAAAGCTTGAGAACAAACCAATTCTTTCCAGCAGTGTGATGATGATCTTTCTGCTTTTTGCCGCCGGGTAAGGTCTTTCAAAAAACAGCCACACATGACCTCCTTTTCCAGACCGGGACCGTTCAAGGTATGCGGGTAAGCCCTGGTCATGACAAAATGTTAGAACTGTTCTGCATTCCTCAATCCAGTTGGCTTTATCAAAGTCAGCTGCAATGAACCAGGAGGTATTATCTTTTAGTAAAGGATAGATGCCAATGAAATGATCACCCTGCAGGTGCTTGGTAATTTGCTGATCTGAAAGTGAAAGAAGTTTTTTATCGGAAAAGTTCTGGATCGTGCCACCCTTAATTTTATGCAACCTGAATTGATAAGGATCATAGTCATAGGCTGGGAAGTAGTTTGACTTTCCACCTTTTTCCCAGCGAATTGCAAATATTTCATCCCTACCGCGGAAGAGTGATTTGAATATCGAAAGGTTTGCCAGATAAGATTGATCCATAAATCATATGAAAACGTGGGTAAAAAGATGGGAATAATGCCCATGTTCACTATCATGAACATTTGATTCCCAATAAAAACTTACTTCTTCGTTTGCAATATTGTCTTCAACTTTTCAATCAGCAATGGGTACCTTTCTTTTCTTGAGAAAGGATTCATGTGGCCAAGGATAGCCTCCTCCAGGTCTTCTGTTATTAAAGATGCGAACTCAGATTGAAGATAGGATAATACATTTGGAGGAGAGGTAATGATGTCCGCTACAAGATTAACCCTGTTATCCAATAGGAAAATGACATCCTCAAGATCATGACTTGTTCTGGGATCCTTACCCCTGCTATGGTATGCATCAAACTTCGATGCAAGAAAATAGGCAAGAGGTAAAATTTGTATTGCAACATCTCCATCCAAGGTAATTGTCTGCAAATGTTGAAATCCTTCCTTAAACCAAAAATTCGCAGGGGCCCAACCAGTTTCCTTGGTTGACATAACATCAACGAGGATGCCTTTATATACGAACCGACAAACAACTTGTTCCTCTGGATCAGGAAAAAATCCCCTGGTCGCCAACTCTTGCCTGATTTTTTCCAGCTGGCCCAGGGTAACTATTTCAAGGGCGATATCAATGTCTTTTGTAGGACGTGCCTCGTCTGCAGCTGGATCGTCAACATATAGACTTACAACCGCTCCACCGACAAATACTGATTTATAATTGAGTTCCCCAAGACCAGAGGCAATTTCTTTAATACTTTCAATATCTATTTTTCTTCTCATCCGCTAAAGGATTCTATTTTTTAATTCCTGGATTGCAAAGGATAGTTCTCTCGTTCTGCCAAGCCTTATTGAATCTATTAACGCCATTAATTCATAAAAACCCTCGTCAGATTTTGAAGCTTTGATAACACCAGGATGAAGAGGCTCTATCGCTTGCCCTCGTTGATCGCCGGTCGCATCAGGCCAGACATAAAACTCTTGACTTTGAATAAGTTTATTTAAGGGTGGTGCAGAATGTGCAGTCGGCAATCCCCTGACAAGTGGTCCGGGTTGCTGTGGAAATACATATTTGAACCCATGTTCCAGGAATTCTAAAAGAGCATGTTTCATGATTTTGCTTCGTGAAGAATCCAATAATCCTGCAAAAGCAGAACGAGTCAGGGATTCGCTTACCTCTGAGGAACTTATTGAGAGTGCAATTGCTAAATCTTTCCCCATCCATGGCTTGTCTTTGAAGGTTGCAATTTTTAATAAAATTGCAACATCCTGAGGACGCATTCCATTATGTTTTTTCATCTCTCATGCTTTTGATTTGCAATTCGCGATTCGCGAATCGCGAATTGCAAATATATGTATTTTTCGAATCAAGATGTAAAAACAATACATTCACGGTTATCAAAGAATGGCCAGTAAAGTCGGTTTACTGGCAAATATTTGATCATATTATACAGATATTCATATGCTTGTGGATATGACTATGATTTGATTTCCGGCGTCATTTTATTTTGATTACCCGGAATACTATCCCAGGTCCTCTCCATTTCCAGTTTTTTAAACTCTTCCGAGATTTTTACGTATTTGTTGAATACACTGTCTTTCTTGTGACCTGTGATTTCTTTGATGGTCTTGGTATTCATCCCCAAGACTATACTGTTGGTGATAAAAGTCTTTCTGGCGGTATGGTTGGTAATCAATTTCCATTGGGGTTCTGAATGTTCCCGTGCCTTGCCTCCAGAATAGTCAACATAGTTGACTAATGTTTTAATTCCGGCCTCCTCACAACAATCCTTAATATGGTCATTCAGTTTTTGAGAAGAGAGTTTCGGCAGTGGATAGTTTTCCAGCTGCTCATACTTTGCAAGAATATCCCGGGCAAATTGATTCAAAGGAATGACCTCCGTCTTATGAGTTTTTACAATAGTCTTGAAGATCTGAAAACTCAGAAAATAGCGTAAAATGGAGTTTATTTAGAAAATGTCTAAAGAATAAGTGACTGATAAACAACTGATACAGAAAAATATAGTTAAATAAAGTGAAATATCAAGTAAACCGGTTCCGGGTACACGTTCAAATGCAAAGTGCAAGGTGCAAAGTGTAATATTTTGCACTTTGCACTTTTCGTTTTACACTTAGTACTTAATACTCGCACTTCCAAAAAAATCCCTGAAATACATATCACCTTTTCCATTGTTACTGGAAAAAAAAGAGAGGGTGGCCTTGAAGGTCACCCTCTCTGCTGCGGGGATAATAATTCGGGAACCCCCGGGCTATTTCTTTTCAACCGTCATCACCGCATTACCCATTGCTGGCATCACGGAGACCATTTTATCGGCTGACAGCGTTTGGGGGTTGATCCAGAAAGTGGTTTTATCGCTGGCATTGTCAGTGCTTACCATCTCAACTTTCACACATTCAACGGTCTTAACGGTCTCCGTACCTATAACGCTTATTTTTACCTGTTTGGCTTTCATACTCGTCATATCGGGAACTTCAGCAACAAGGCTGAAGCCCTCTTTCAGCGGCCATCTGGCGATGATCTGATCCACGCCGGGTCCGTCCTGCAAAATGGCGCCTGTAAATTCCATCTCCATCTTTTTTCCCTGCATATCCACGAACACCTTGCTGCCTTCCGTTGTTGTGCTGATCTTCTGACCCATCTGCTCCATCTCCCTTGAAACCGGGGTCGCATCCTGACGATACAGTATCGCATCCTTCATCTCACCCATGGCGCCGGTAACAAGGTCGGTAACCAGCCAGTTGTTGTCTTTTGATTCAATAGTCCGCTTCATTTCCATAGCTATTTTTTGACCCTGAACTTCAAATAACACATTATATTCTATGGTTGAGGCGCTCCATACGTTCTGAATGGCAGGCAGGTTCTTTGCCGTTTTCAGGGCTGCCTTTGGTTCATAAGTCACCGTTGAAATATTCACCTGGAGCTTTTCCAGGTTCTTTTTAACATCCTCTTCCATCCCTTCCTGGTAACGGCCTCCCAGGATTTCAGAGAGAAACTTCTCAGTTTCTGCATACATCGCCTTCTTGTTAAGCGGTTTAATAAAGCCATGTCCTTCATCAGGCGCCAGGAGGTAAGACACTTTCTTCCCTTTCTCCCTCAGCGCGATCACGATCTGGTCGGCTTCCGCCTTCTTCACCCTCGGATCATTTGCTCCCTGGATGATCAGCAGTGGCCTGTTGATTTTTTCGGCACTGAACAGCGGGCTTGCAGCATGTATGGACTTCTTGCCCTCGTCGGTATTGGGATCGCCAACCATGCCGTAAAGAAAAGCCCTGCCGGACTCCCAGTAAGCAGGTATGGATTCGAGCAGGGTGAAGATGTTGCTCGGCCCGCAAATGTCAACGCCACAAGCATATACATCCGGGGTGAAAGCCAAACCGGCCAGGGTTGCATACCCCCCGTAACTGCCACCCATGATGGCAACTTTGTTCTTATCGGCAATACCTGATTCGATCAGATACTTCACACCCCAGGTGATGTCGTCCTGCATCAGTTTTCCCCACTGCATGTCGCCGGCATTCAGGAATTTTTTTCCATATCCGCCGCTGGACCTGAAATTGGGCTGCAAAACAGCATATCCCCGGTTGGCCAGGAACTGGACCTCCGCATTGTATCCCCAGTTGTCGCGCGGACCTTTGGGGCCGCCATGAACCAGTACAACCAGCGGAAGGTTTTTCCCTTCAACTCCCACCGGCATGGTTAGGTACGCGGGGATATCAAGACCATCGCTGCTTTTGAAGGAAATTGGCTTCATCGTGGCCAGGTGCTGTTCCACCGCTTTGAGGGCCGGCCTCGGGGTGTATTGATGGATCAGTTTTTTCGACTTCACATCGAAAAAATGAACCTCAGCGGCATATTTATCCCCGCTGACGGCGATCAGCAGTTTGGAGTAATCCTTCGTGGTGCTCTGCAGGTAAACCTCACGGCCCGGGAATTTCGACTCCAGGTATTTATAGGTCGATTCCCATTTTTTATCCTTCCAGTAATATTCAGTCTTATCCAGGGTGTAACTTGTGGAGATGATCTTCCGGGTATTGTCATCCAGCATCAGACCGCCGAAATCGACTTTGTTGTTGGGATCGCTTTCCATCAACTTCATTTTACTGGTTTTGGGATCCATTAAAAACAGGGTCGATTTGTCAATGTCTCCCTTGTTCGTGACCAGGTAGCATTGTGAGTTGTCTTCGTTCCATCCGGCGATATAGGCCTGCTCATTTACATTGAAATCGTAGATCGGCGTAAGTTTGTTCCCTTCATCCACCCGGAACATAGTGGTGTTGCCCTTTTCATCGGTCTTGCTCATGACCCGCATTGTCTCATCCCAGTCGAAATCATACCCGGTGATGCGATCCTTGTTTTCAAAAAGTTTCGTCAGTTTCCCAGAGGCTATCTGCAGTTTATACAGATCATGCCAGGCGGCATCGCGGTCGTTGAGCCCCACATAGAGGAGATCCGGATCCTTCTTGCTCACAAGGAAAATTTGTGCAGCAACGTCTTTCAGGGGCGTAAGGTTTTTCGATTCCGGTACTCCCCCTTCTGCCGGAGTGGCCTTGGGATCAACGGCAAAAATATTCATGTTCTCATCGCCGTCCTTATCCTTCACATAAAGCAGGTATTTACTGTCCCTGGTCCAGAAATATCCGTAAAAAGGACGTGTACTGTTGGTAAGCGGGCGGGCCTTTTCAAACGGCTCGTCAAAAGATTTTACCCACAGGTTCATAATGCCGTTGTACTGTTTCATAAACGAAATGAACTTTCCGTCGGGGCTCAATTGTCCCCCGGAGATTTCGGGATTCCCGAAAAAGAGATCACGGTCCAGCAACGGGGGTTGCTGGGCTGATGCTGAACTTGCAAGAATTATCATGGTCATGGCCAAAAAGAAATTTTTTATCATTTTCATGGGATTTGAATTGATTGAATAACGCAATTAGATTGCAATATTACGCAGACGTTACAAATTTTCTCAGGATTTCTTATGTAAGTACAGGCATGCGGGTAAAATTGAGGAGGATAGATAAATCAGGCCGTGATTCATTCCTCTTCAAGCATCTTCCTTAAAACTTTATAATCAGTTTTACCAGTTCCCAGAACTGGAATTTCATCCAGTTCAATGATGCGTTTTATTCGGGCTATCGGAGCGACGCCATTTTTTAAAAGATAGTCGTTTATCTCCTCGAGGTTGACGGGGAGTATGGTGAACAGCACAATTTGAGCAGGCGTTGTTTTGTCCGACCCTTCCACTGCCAATACCTGTTTCTCCTGATCGCCGTATTTCTCCGACAATATTTTTTCAATAAACGGAAGGCTGATCATTTCCCCGGCAATTTTAATAAACCGTTTAAGTCTGCCGGTAATGAACAGGTATCCGTCTTCATCCATGTATCCAAGATCTCCGGTTTTATAGTAGGTTTTACCATTGATTTCTTCAAAAGGATTAATTGATTCTTTACCTAAATACCCGTGAAACACATTTTTCCCCCGGACACAGATCATTCCTGCCTGACCCGGCTCTGACTCTTTCCCTGTCGCCAGGTCCATGATCAGGTGGTCCACACCAGGAATAAATTTGCCGACGCTGTTCATTTTTTGCTTATCCACAGGATTGGCGGAAAGTATCGGGGCACATTCTGTAATTCCGTAGCCTTCCAGTAATCTGGCATCAGTGGTGAGACTGTCAAAAAGTTCCTTTACTGCAAGGGGCATTGCTTCCGCTCCGGAGATAACGTAGCGGATAGATTTAAAATAATAGGCAGATCCGGCAGCCATCAGCATCTTTAAAAACCCGGGAGTCCCGATCAGCATATTCGATCGGGTATGTTTCAGGATTTTCAATACTTCCCTGGCATCCGTCGGGTTGGGGGTGTAGGCAACCCTTACCCCTGAAATCAGCGGCAGAGCCACCAGTGCCGCAAATCCAAAACTGTGAAAAGGCGGAAGAAATCCAAGAAAGATCGTATTCTTCCCGATCCGGATCAGTTCAAAGGTGCCATGCAGATCGCTGGTGATATTCAGATGCGTTAAAGGAACCGCCTTGGGCATTGCTTCGCTTCCTGAGGTAAACAGGATTACGGCTGTGTCATTGATCTGCTTGTACCTGAGGATTAGTTTGGGAAACATGGAAACGATCAATCCCTTTAATTTTGAGGCAATACTGATTTGGGGAATTTCTTTTTCCAATAACAGAAGCTTTGATTTGATACTCTCAGGAAGCAGTTCTTCAATTTTTTTAATAAAGCCTTCGGCCGAAAGAATAACTTCTACTTCTGCAGTTTCAGTACAATGCTCCAGCACCTTTTTCCCCACCGTCCAGTTAAGCATTACCGGAATTTTTCCGGCCATATAAGTGGCAATGATCAGCAAGGTTGTGCTTTGCAGTGCCGGCAACATTATTCCGACATGCTGACCTTTCACCTTCTTTTTAATAAGTTCAGAAACAACTGCTGCCTTCAGCAGGAATGATTTCCTGCTGGTAGACCCCAGCATTGCATCATAAACGAAATACTCCTTTTGATTGGTAGTGAAAGTATCCAGGAATTGCCAGAGAATGTTTTTTTCAGGATCAACCTGGATAAAGCCCTCCCTGGACAATGCAGGATCAAGATAGGAGGGTTTTAAATCAGAGCTTGTACTGAACTGACCCGAAACCACCAGGCATAAATCGCCAATGGTTTTTATTTCATTGATTTCAGGAGAAGAAAACCCTTTAAACTGATCCTCAAGACCTGAAATAATTTCCACAATATTGAGTGAGTCGGCTCCCAGGTCCAATACCAGGTTAGAATTCAGCGACAGCTGATCGGAAGCGATGTTTAAAACCCCAGAAACAATACTTTTTACCTTTTCTGATGTCTCTTCTGGAATTGACCCCTCGTCCGTCGGCAATGCCTGATCATTGACCTCCTCTGCCGAACCTGAGATCTTATAAGCTACTTCTCTTTTCTTTTGCGGTAAATAGAAAAGATGCTTCAGAAAAAGTGCAGGTTCCTCCCCACGCAGATTATAAAATTCTTCCAGGAATGTATTGAATGGTTTCTGGCCCAGGATCGCCTTTTCTTTGGCGATTGAAGTGATATCTTCTAATTCAATGGTGACATTTCGTTTGGGGGCAAAGAAGAACAGGTTTGCCAAAACGTAAAAAATCCCTTTCAGTAACTGGACAAAAAAATCCGGCGATTTTCCACCCCTTGCTTTCGAAAACATGCTTCCCCATAAGCCGGTTATCCTTACACCTGTGATCTGCACTCCATCAGGGATTGAGTTAACAATATGATAGGCCGATTTTTTATTGAAGATTTTTTCATACCCTTGCCCTGCAATCTGCCCGCTGGGGTAGATCACAATATTGTTCCTGCGATTAAACCCTTTAATGACAGAGCGGGTGATTAATTTCAAAACCTGGGTATCGCGGCTGCCTGTTTCGAGATCGCTGACACGGACTGCTCCGAGACGTTTAAAATACCATTTTACTACAGGTATATTGAAATATTTCTCCGACACAACCGGAGTTGCAGTTGAGAACCGGTAGATCTGGCTCAGTAAAATGACCGGATCGATCAAAGCCTGGTGGTTGGGTAAAAAAAGTACCGGTGAATTGTTTTGTAAAAGTTCTGATCCTTTGATGGTGACCCTGTAACGGAAGCGAAGCAGAACCCTTATTTTAAAAGCTAAAATCTTCGATAAAATAAGAACGAATGAGTTCGGTTTTTTCATAAGAATTCTGCTTGTATAATTCAAATATAGAAAGTTTTGCTTAATTGAATAAAACTCGCCACCCAACGACCTGAATCCAAAGGTGTGGGCATGAACTTTCAATTCAAAAAAAAATGGTAGTTTTATCCGGACAATGATCCGACTGCTATGAGAAGACCCGTTTTACCAGTAAATTCCCCCAAGGTTATCAATGCCTGGTGTTCTTATGATATCGCCAATTCCGCCTATATTTTAAGTGTGAATACCGTGTTGTACCCGATCTTTTATCAGCAGGTAACCCGGAAAGCATTCGGGTCGGAGATGGTTACGTTCATGGGGTTGAATATTAAGAATACCGTATTATATGAATATGCCATTGCAATGGGTTACTTTTTAGTCATCCTTATGACTTTATCTTTATCAGGAATTGCCGATATGGGCGGATATCGAAAGCGTTTCATGCAATCTTTTACCGTGCTCGGCTCCTTTGCCTGCATGGGGTTGTTCTTTTTTAAAGGAGAAAACATCGGGTTGGGGCTCGTCCTTCCGATGCTGGCTGTATTAGGCTTTGCCGGCTCTCTTGTCTATTACAATTCATTTTTGCCGATCATTGCTACGCCCGACCGACACGACCGCATCAGTGCAAAAGGCTTTTCATTTGGATATGCCGGCAGTATGATACTGCTGATCTTTAATATTTTTTCGGTGCAGAAATATCAGTTGTTTGGATTTTCTGACAGTCTGGAAGCCATACGGTTTTCATTTATTGAGGTGGGAATATGGTGGCTGGCCGTTTCCCAGATCGCTTTTTACTATCTGCGTGAAGAACGTAAGGAGGTTCATTGGGATCTTACCATTTTCACCAGGGGGTTTCATGAGGTTTTTATCGTATTTGGTCACATAAAAAAACAAAAAACCATGTACCGGTTTCTGCTCTCTTTCTTCTTTTTCAGTATGGGAGTTCAAACCGTCATTATTGTTGCATCTCTTTTTGGCAAGGCAGAACTGGGAATCTCTGATACCATGCTGATCATGACGATCCTGATAATTCAACTGGTAGCGATCCTGGGTGCATTTATATTCGGTAGGGTCTCAACCCGTTTTGGAAACAGGACTTCCCTGTTATGGATGCTTGCAATTTGGGTATTTATCTGTTTTTCCGCCTATAACGTACATAACAATATACAATTCTATGTTTTGTCGGCACTGGTTGGTCTGGTCATGGGAGGAATCCAGTCTCAGGCACGTTCAACCTGGTCAAAATTAATCCCCACTCACAAATCAGATACCGCAGCCTACTTTAGTTTTTACGACAGTACTGAAAAGCTGGCAATTGTAATCGGGATGCTCGGTTTTGGAATAATAGAACAAATCACCGGCAGTATGCGGAACAGCACCTTGCTGTTGTCCTTGTTCTTCATTGTCAGCTTTCTGATTATTGCATTCACAAAATTGAAGAAAGAGGAATCTTCACTCACATAAGTACCCCGGGATCTTTTAATAAGAAATATTTAGCCCTTTACCCTCCGCCCTTTTTCGTTTCGGATCTTACACCTTAGATTTCCATTATCTTTGTAAAAAGTTAAATAGGTTGGCGGCAACAAAAATTGTTGTGCCAACCCTTTGTTTCAGACCTTAAAACATCAACATGGGTGAGAATAAAATATTATCGGAAAAGTTTTTGGAAGTACTGCAGCACGAAGGTGTTGTATCCATTGTATCGTGGGGTGTCGAAACGCATGTTGCAAATACATGGAACTCTTATCTTGTAGTGACAGATGATGAGCGTATCCTGATTCCTGCTTATGGCTTTCGGAAAACGGAAGAGAACGTCAATGTAAACAACAAGGTGAAATTAACACTGGGGAGTAAGGATGTACTGGGATATAAAGACTATCAGGGAACAGGCTTTCTCATTAATGGTACGGCAAGATATTTCAGCTCGGGTGACGAGTTTGATTTTATGAAACAGAAATTTTCGTTTCTCACCAGGGTATTGGAGATCACGGTTGACTCAGCAAAGCAGATGTTATAACCATTTGGCTGTATAAAAACCGGCAATGCTGACGATTGTTGACAGAACCATCCCCCAGGCCAGGTCCACAAGTGTGATGACCAAAGGCCATTGTTTGATGGTCGCAAGATTTGTCAGGTCATACGTTGCGTACGTTATCAGTCCGAACAGGGCTGCCCGCAGTATTGTATTTTGCAGTGAACCCTCTTTTACCCCGGGCAGGACGACAAAGACCAGTATCCCGAAAATGAAAAGAAGGTAGAAAATTATTGCGGCGTACCAATTGACAGTCGGTGCCATCAGATATCCCAGGTATTTTGAATAAAAAGAACGGGCGACAAACACAAGCCAAACCATGTCAACCGCAAAAAAAACAGCCAGGGAGGCGAGATAGAGTTTAATATAATAGATCATCGTTTACCAGTTTAATTGATTGTGACTTGTTTATCATTCTTCCTTTTCCGTGTCCCTTATTTTTTGGGAAACCAGGGAATGAAAGCACTTGTTTTTTCAATGTATTCCCTGTATTCCGGTTTTGTTTCCTTCAACGTCTTTTCCAGCAAAGCAACCCCTGAAACCCTGATAATAAGGATGATCATTAAAACCGAACCCAGCACAGGAAGATAACTGCCGGCAGCCAGGCAGATAAAACCAAACCCGGTCCAGACTGCGGCATCACCAAAATAATTCGGATGCCGGGTATAATGCCAGAATCCTTTGTTCAGGACTTTTCCTTTGTTTGCAGGATCTCTTTTAAAACGGGCCAATTGAATATCTCCGCCTGTTTCAAAAACAAAGCCAATGATCCAGAATAAAACGCCAATGAAATCCAATATCCCAGGGTTCCTGCCTGGAGAGTAATACTGAGCTCCGAGCAAAGGCAAGGAGATTAGCCACATTAAAACTCCCTGCAAAAGAAACGTCTGAAAAAAACTGATCCACCAGTAACGTTTTTCACCATAATCTTTCCTGAATTTCCGGTACCTGAAATCTTCGCCCTTACCGATGTTTCGCCATAAAAGGTAAGCCGAAAGGCGAAATCCCCAGGCAGCCACCAATATCAATATTAACAGTTTTCGAGGCTCATTGCCGCCCGTTTGAAGAAAATAAAGAAGGCAGGCCACTACAAATCCTGTCCCCCAGAACAGATCTGCAATGCTCACATTCCTGATCATAATACTTATGATCCAGAGAACGGTCATCAATGAAATAATTACAAAAAGCGCTCGTAAAAAGATCTGGTGAAATGGCATACAAAAGGTGAATAGCAGTGTAAAGTTAGCCATTGTCGGAAACAATAACACTTTATTTCTCAGGGACATTGAAAATGAACCCGACCCCAAACACATTCTCGATGCTTAACTGAGGATCTTCCTTCAGGTATTTACGGATCTTTGTGATAAACACGTCAAGACTCCTGCCGAAAAAGTAATCATTCTCTCCCCAAACAGCGTTTAGAAGATCTTCACGTTTTATTATATGATTCCTGTGCGCGGATAAAAAGTTGAGAATATCACTCTCCTTTTCTGTGATCCGCCGTATTTTACCGCCGAAGGACAGTGACTGATTGGTGTAGTCAAAGGTGTATTGCCCGATTAAAGCAATTTCAGCCCTGCGTTCACTCTTATTTTCGGGGATCCTGCGGATAACAGCCCGTATCTTACACAGCAACTCCTCTTCATCAAATGGTTTCGTGATGTAATCATCAGCGCCGAAGCCATACCCTTTCAGCTTATCCTCTTTTAAAGACCTGGCGGTGATGAAGATCAGGGGAATTGATTTGTCCGTAAACCGGATCTCCTTTGCCAGGGTGAAACCATCCATTTTCGGCATCATAACATCCAGAAGGCAAAGATCGAAATGGCCTCCCTGGAAGGTTTTCAGCGCCATTTCCCCGTCTTTGCAAAGTTTCACACCGAAGCCTTCCGTCTCCAGGTAATCGGCCAACAGGACGCCCAGATTAAGGTCATCCTCCGCCAGTAATATTTTGAACCGGTAGTCAGACATAGGGTATTTTTATGGTGAATGTTGTTCCTATCTCTTTTTCACTCTGAAGTTCAATGGTTCCTCCATGCAATTCGACGATCTTCTTCGTATAAGCCAGACCGAGACCGAATCCCTTTACATCGTGCACATCCCCGGCAGGAACCCTGAAAAACTTTTCGAACACTCTCTTTTGATACTCCTTGTCAATGCCGACACCTTTATCGGAAACCATGACAATCAGATCCTGGCCAATGTTGGTGGTCCGGACCCTAATTTCCGGTATCGCCTTTGAATATTTGATCGCATTATCTACAAGGTTACTCAGGGCATTCATAAGATGCGTCCTGTCGCCCGGCACAATGGACCGGTCGGCACCAAAGTCTGAAATTAAACTCCCCTGCCTGTTCTCGATCTGGATGCTGATATGTTTTAAGGATTCGCGGATCAGTTCATGAAAATCCAGATTCTTTTTCTTTAAAGGAATTTCACCCCGCTCAAGCGCAGTCATGCCTAATACCTGTTCAACCTGCAGCCTGAGTTTCTCATTCTCTTCCAGTATTATTCCCGAGTAGTGCTTAACCTTCTCCCCTTCCCCGGGAAGCGGATCCCGGAGTATCATCCTGCCTGCCAATGCTATGTTTGTCAAGGGTGTTTTAAATTCATGGGTCATGTTATTTAAAAAATCGTTTGTGTGCTCTGATATTCGTTTCTCCTTCATCAGGGAAAGCGTGGTGAGCCAAAACAAAACGATCACCACGAGGATCAGGATAACAGATGTGATGAACAGAGGCCCCATCTCCGCCAGGATGAATTGCTTTTTATCCGGGAAAATCAGCTTCAGTTCCATATCATTTTTACTGTTATGATCTTCCAGTGGTTTATCATAGCTGTTGCCTGGGGCAGTTGTTTCGCTGATGGCAGCCGGATATCCGGGTTTAATAACCACAAAAGAGTAGCTGACCTGAAAGTTGTACAGTTTCAGATAATGCTTAAACAGGGAATCTATCTTTTGAACCTCGTTCTTACCCAGTTTCACGACTGATTGCGGGGTGCTGTCCATTGCAGCACAGGCCCCGATATTCATGCAGGCCTCTTTATCCGCACGAAGAGCGTCAGTCGTTCTGGAGAGAACGATATTGGCTTTCTCGCTGAACAACTCTTCTTTCATTTTTGCTGTCCGGAGAATCCAGTTCACCTGGATGATAAGGACAAGCACCAATGCGAGGGAAGAGACAATGATAAAAAAATAGGTTCGGTTCGGTTTCATATGAGATAACGAAATTAGTCATTATTCAGGGTCTGTTGACAGCGTTAACAAGTCATTAACAAAGCAATAACTAAGCGGTAACAAGATGCGTTCTTAATAGAATTACATTTGTGGTTAAACTTTAAAATTATAACCCATGAAAAATATTCTTTCCGGATTATGCATACTTGTTGTCATGCTTTCCTTTACAATAGATAAAGGCGGGGTAGCCGGTGAAAATGGAACCCTGTCCGTTAATGCAACCTGGAGTGATGCTTACAAGGCATCGGTTCACCCGGATTCGGGATGTGAAATGTTTGTCATTAACGAAGCCGACCTCATGTATATCAAATACGGCGACCTGAAAAATGTCGTTGAAATGTTCCAGGACAACAAATATGATTATTTGCTAAATATCCGTAACTCGATGGATCCCGCCAGAAACAATACCCTGCGCAACAAATTTGACACCTTGTCGGTTTTCACCTGTAAATACATCAATGGATTCAGGAAATTGCCTGCTATTGTCAGGGGTCAGACAGACGAGACAGGACATGCTGCGATCAGTTTAAAACCAGGCAAATATTACATCCTGTTTGTTTCTGGCAGTGTAAAAAGCGATAACAATGCCGAATCAAAAGGCAATATCGGGTATAAGATTGTGGATATCAAATCAGGAGATGAGACAATTCAGAATGTTTGTTTTCAGAAATATGAAGTTACAGGGATCATGATCCCAAGAAATCCTTCAGGGTGTTAATCCGGCCAACTCCTTCGTACCTTTGCCTTCTGAAATCAAAAAACTGATTATGGAAGTAAAAATGCAAAAACGAATATTGGGAAAAAGCGGACTGGAAGTTTCAGGGCTTGGTCTCGGTTGCATGGGAATGAGTTTTTCCTATGGCCCTCCCCCCGACAAAAAGGAGATGATCTCCGTCCTCCGTTCTGCTTATGAACGCGGGGTCACTTTTTTCGATACAGCTGAAGTTTATGGCCCCTTTACGAATGAAGAACTGCTTGGTGAGGCGCTGGCACCTTTCCGCGACAAGGTAGTGATCGCTACCAAGTTCGGCTTTGTTACAGGAAGTGGTATTTCTTCGCTTGACAGCCGTCCGGAGCATATTAAAGAGGTTGCCGAGGCTTCATTGAAACGACTCAGAACAGATGTTATTGACCTTTTCTATCAGCATCGTGTTGACCCGAAAGTGCCGATCGAAGACGTGGCGGGGGCTGTTCAGGATCTGATTAAAGAGGGGAAAGTCAGACACTTCGGTCTTTCCGAGGCCGGTGTGCAGATTATCCGCCGGGCTCATGCCGTTCAGCCGGTTGCGGCTCTTCAAAGTGAATATTCTCTTTGGTGGCGGGAGCCTGAGGGTGAAATACTTCCTGTACTTGAAGAACTTGGAATTGGCTTTGTCCCCTACAGCCCGCTTGGCAAGGGTTTCCTTACAGGGAAAATAGACGAAAATACCACCTTCGACAAGACAGACTTCCGGAATTCTGTTCCCCGCTTATCGCAGGAGAACCGCATAGCAAACCAGGTCTTTGTTGATCTGCTGATGGCAATTGCGCAACGGAAAAATGCCACAGCAGCACAAATTGCACTTGCATGGCTGTTGGCCCAAAAACCATGGATCGTTCCGATTCCGGGGACTACGAAACTTACACGTCTGGATGAAAACCTCGGAGCCCTGGCTGTTGAACTTACGGCAAGTGATCTTTCAGAAATCACAACGGCAGCGTCAAAGCTGAAAGTTCAGGGTGACCGGTATTCGGAAGGCGCTTCAAAAATGATTAACCGATAATCTTATGAACCTTTCCCTACCCCCAAGAACAATATTACTGCCCTCCCCTGTCCTCATTATCGGGACCTATGGCCCCGATGGAAAACCCAACATCATGAATGCCGCCTGGGGTGGCATTGCGTCCAGCAAACCACCCTGCATCAGTGTATCGCTGAGGGAGGCAACGCTCACCTATCACAACATAAAGGAAACAGAAGCATTCACGGTGAATATTCCTTCGGAAAAATACCTTAAGGAGGCCGATTTTGTCGGGATGGTGTCAGGAAAGGAGTACGATAAATTCAAGGCGACCGGCCTCACACCCGAAAAGAGCCAGCTCGTCAACGCACCGATAGTGAAAGAATTCCCCTACACCCTCGAATGCAAGCTGGTCAAACAGATCGACCTGGGCTCACATACGATGTTTATCGGAGAAATTATCGGAATTGTCGCCGACAGCGAGGTGCTGACACCAAAACAACTTCCGGACATAGAGAAGGTAAGGCCCATGTTATGGGGTTCATTTGGAAGTCAGTCCTATTATACTGTCGGGGATAAACTTGGTGATTCGTTTTCTGTTGGAAATGAATTAAAACAAAAATAAGTTACAGACCCAGCCACGATAAAATTCAGCATTGAATTCATTAAAAAACTAACCGGGAGGACCTTTTATGCCAATCGTACAAATTTCAATACTGCCCCAATCAGCTGAAAAGAAAGCTGAAATGTCCAAAGTAATAACAGATGAAATCCACCGTATCACCGGGATACGGAAGGAAGCCATGATCATTTTATTTTATGAATTACCCCCTGAGAGTGTCGCCGACGGCGGGGAGTTACTGTCGGAAAAATTTAAACGAATAAAGCAATAGCGCGCGTCTCAATAGCGCGCGTCTCAATAGCGCGCGTCTCTGACGCGTGCCGGCACTGAATGAACCGCATAGCGCGCGTCTCTGACGCGTGCCGGTTTTATTCGGAGGTTGCAGGGTCAATAATGGCGGAGACCTCTGAAACAGCATTTGCCGGGAAGCCTCCCTGCCTTGCGTGTTCAAGCACCATCTCCTTATTTGGTGCAATATACACGCAGTAAATCTTATCCGTCGTTACATAGCTCTGAACCCACTGTATCTGTGGCCCCATTTTGCTTAAAACCCCACAGGATGTCTGCGAAATGGCTTTTAACTGCTCATCAGAAAACTTACCGGCTCCGGGAATTTCCCGTTCAATAATATATTTTGGCATATACTTGCTTTTAAAAGGTGAATACAAAGACAAAGATAACAGTAAATTAAAATCATTCTAAATAAAAGACTCGCTTTGTCTTTATAAAATCCTTATACCCGGAGCCCGGGTTACATATAATACCTTTATTACTTCCGGTGCATCTTTGCAGAGTCATAATTCTTACTGATATGAAAACTGCAATTCTGTTAATGGTGCCTGAAATCAGTTCCGCTGCCGGTTATGTAATCGGAGCGGTGATTTCAATATTCATTTTCGCTTATCTCGTCTATTCCCTTGTTAAACCCGAAAAATTTTAAATATGACAACATTGGATCTGATCCAGGTCATCCTTTTCTTCGTTCTTCTGATCGGATTGACCCCTGTTCTCGGGAAGTTCATGGTGAAGGTGTTTACGGGGCAAAGACACATTTTATCTTCCTCTCTCGGCTGGCTTGAACGCCTGACTTATAAGGTTGGGGGGATTGATCCCGGGGAGGAAAACAACTGGAAAACCTATACATGGAGCCTGCTGTTCTTCAATTTCATCGGATTTCTGTTTCTTTTCCTGATCCAGTTGTTCCAATCCCGTCTTCCGATGAATCCGGCCAGACTTCCGGATGTGTCCTGGCACAGTGCATTAAACACGGCCGTAAGCTTTATGACAAATACCAACTGGCAGGGGTATGCAGGAGAGACAACCATGAGCTACCTGGTTCAGATGACTGGCCTCACCGTGCAGAATTTTGTAAGTGCGGCCACAGGAATAGCCGTTCTGCTTGCCCTGATCAGGGGGTTGTCAAAGAAAACAACGGATATGCTGGGAAATTTCTGGGTCGATCTGACCCGTACAACGATCTATGTATTATTGCCGTTAGCCATTTTATTCTCAGTTGTGCTGGTTGGACAGGGTGTCATTCAGAATTTCAATTCTTACCCGTCGGTTCATACGTTAACCGGGAAGACGCAGGTAATCCCTATGGGACCCGTAGCTTCACAGATCGCCATTAAGCAGCTTGGCACCAACGGTGGTGGTTATTTCAATGCCAACAGTGCCCATCCATTTGAAAACCCCACTCCTTTCAGCAATTTCCTTGAAATGCTGGCAATCCTGCTGATTCCCGCTTCACTGACCTACACCTATGGGAAAATGACCGGATCGGTACGTCACGGGTGGACAGTGTTTTCGGCAATGCTGATATTGTTACTGGCAGGACTGTGCCTCTCATTGTATGCAGAATACCAGGGCAATCCGGTTTTTGGAAATCATGCGTTAATGGAAGGAAAGGAGATGCGGTTCGGAATAACCAACAGCGTACTCTGGTCGACTGCAACCACAGCGGCATCAAACGGCTCGGTTAATGCGATGCATGACAGTCTCTCTCCCCTGGCCGGGATGGTCGCGATGCTGAACCTGATGCTTGGGGAGGTCATTTTCGGGGGAGTTGGCGCCGGATTGTATGGAATGGTAATTTTTATCATTCTTACTGTATTTATTGCAGGGCTGATGGTCGGGCGGACCCCTGAGTATCTGGGTAAGAAAATAGAAGCGTTCGAGGTCCAGATGACCCTGATCGCCATTCTCGCCCCCAGTCTTATGATCCTGGTTTTCACTGCCTGGGCCTCTACGGCTTCTGTGGGACTGGCCGGATTAAACAATAACGGGCCGCATGGGTTCTCGGAAATACTTTATGCATTCAGTTCTGCTGCAGGAAATAACGGAAGCGCTTTCGCGGGTCTTAATGCAAATACCGTTTTTTATAACCTGGCGCTTGGATTTGTTATGCTCATCGGACGGTTTGGCGTAATCCTTCCGGTGCTGGCCATTGCCGGCAGCCTGGGCCGGAAAAATATTACCCCGGTCTCCTCAGGAACCTTCCGGACGGATAACTGGCTATTCATCATGCTGCTGATCGGAATAATATTAATCGTCGGGGGATTGACCTTTTTTCCTGCCTTGTCGATGGGACCGATCATTGAACATCTTTTGCTAACCCGGGGTATTACCTTCTAACTGTTAAAGAAATGAGCTCAAAAAGAGATATCAGCCTGTTCAACAAAAAAATCACCATACAAGCCCTGAAGGAGAGCTTCTGGAAATTAAATCCGTTACAACTGATCAGAAACCCTGTGATATTCATCGTCGGTATTGGGGCAGCACTTACAACCATCGTTGTAATCTATGGTGCGCTGGCGGGTAGTTTTTCATCATTCAATTTTCAGATTGCTCTCTGGCTGTGGTTCACGGTTCTGTTTGCCAATTTTTCGGAAGCAGTGGCTGAAGGTCGCGGAAAAGCGCAGGCGGATAGTCTGCGGAAAAACCGTACACAGACGCAGGCAAGAAAAATGGTGGGAAATAAGGAGGTGGTGGTTCCTGCAACAGATCTCCGGAAAGGGGATATTGTATTTTGTGAAGCTGGAGATATAATTCCTTCCGACGGCGAAGTGACGGAAGGAATCGCCAGTGTGGATGAATCCGCTATTACAGGTGAATCAGCGCCTGTGATCCGGGAGAGTGGCGGCGACCGTTCTGCTGTTACCGGCGGCACCAAGGTCATCAGCGACAGCATTTTCATAAAGATCACTTCCGAACCGGGTGATACCTTTATCGATCGTATGATCGCTCTCGTTGAAAGCGCTAAACGCCAAAAGACCCCGAATGAAATCGCTCTGTCGATCCTCCTTTCAGGATTATCCATTGTCTTCCTCCTGGCAGTTGTGACCTTGCCTGCATTTTTCGGTTATAATCTCCACGCGTCCGGCCAACCCGCTTCTCAAAATCTCACACTGCCGGTACTTATTGCGCTTCTTGTCTGCCTGATCCCCACAACGATCGGCGGTTTGCTGAGTGCAATCGGGATCAGCGGAATGGACCGCCTGCTGCAAAGAAATGTAATAGCAACGAGTGGAAGGGCCATCGAGGCAGCCGGAGATGTGGACGTATTACTTCTGGATAAAACAGGTACAATAACGCTGGGGAACAGGATGGCAACCGATCTGATCCCTGCCGAAGGAGTTACCATTGAAGAGCTTGCCGATGCCGCCCAGCTTTCATCCCTTTCGGATGAGACTCCGGAAGGAAGGTCGATCGTAATTCTGATAAAGGAAAAGTTCAACATAAGGGGCAGGGAGGTTCATAAAATGAAAGCAAGTTTCATTCCATTCACGGCCCAGACTCGGATGAGCGGAGTTGATATCCAGGGAGAAGAAAACACCATCCACCAGATCAGGAAAGGCTCTGCGGAAGCCATTCGCGGATTTGTTCATACCAACAATGGATTTTATCCTCAGCAGATACAGGATGTTGTTACAGATATCTCGAAACAGGGAGGAACCCCGCTGGTTGTAGCTGAGGACAATAAGGTACTGGGGGTGATCTGCCTGAAAGATATCGTTAAGGGAGGAATCCGCCAGCGGTTTGCCGAACTGCGAAAGATGGGCATAAAGACGGTGATGATTACCGGCGACAATTCACTGACAGCAGCTGCAATAGCAGCTGAAGCAGGGGTCGATGATTTTATGGCAGAGGCAAAACCCGAGGACAAGCTTAAAAGGATCCGGGATGAACAGTCGAACGGACACCTGGTAGGCATGATCGGCGATGGCACCAACGATGCACCTGCACTGGCACAGGCAGACATTGGGATTGCCATGAATACAGGTACGCAGGCTGCACGTGAAGCGGGTAATATGGTTGATCTTGACAGTAACCCGACAAAGCTAATCGAGGTGGTTGAAGTTGGAAAACAACTGCTCATGACCCGGGGTGCGCTGACGACTTTCAGCATTGCCAATGATGTTGCAAAGTACTTTGCCATTATCCCGGCTATTGCGCTCTCCCTCTATTCTGGCCGAACAGGTTCCGGGCCGCTTTCTGTCCTTAATGTCATGCACCTGGGGTCTCCACAGAGCGCTATTCTCAGCGCGGTTATTTTTAACGCGATCATCATTATCCTGCTGGTTCCGCTGGCACTGAAAGGTGTAAAGTACAGGCCTGTTTCTGCCACCAAAGTGCTGACAAGAAATTTACTGGTTTATGGATTTGGCGGGATACTGGCACCATTTATCGGAATTAAATTAATCGACCTTTTAATCAACCTGGTATCATGAAAATGAAGTCATTTGTCATTGCAATCAGACTATTTCTGTTTGTAACCCTGCTTACCGGTGTTGCCTACCCATTGGTGGTTACCGGGATCACGCAGTTAATGTTCTCTTCAAAAGCGAATGGCAGCATCATTTATAAAAACAATCAACCCATTGGCAGCGCTCTTATCGGCCAGTCTTTTGATTCGTCTGAGATCTATTTTTCTTCCCGTCCATCTGCAATTGCCTGCAATCCGCTGCCATCGGGAGGTTCAAATCTCGGGTTGACCAGCAGTAAACTCAAAGAACAGTTCAGCCAGCGGGAAAAACAGTTCACTGCCGACAACAGGCTTGACAGCCGGCAGGAAGTTCCATCCGAGATGTTGTTTGCCTCAGCCAGCGGACTTGATCCGCATATTTCTCCGGAAGCAGCATTGCTGCAATATGAAAGAATCTGCAAGGCAAGGCATTTTTCAACCGGGCAGGCGGTTCTCCTGAAAAATATTATCGGCCAGTTGACTGAACCACCGCAATTTTTATGCCTTGGACAAAAACGGATCAATGTATTCTTGCTAAATTTAGAGACTGATAAAATAAAATGACGGATTCTGAAAATAAGCGTCCTGATCCGGATGAACTCCTGGCGTCCCTTATCCGGGAAGAAAAGAACAGCGGCCGGGGAAAACTCCACATCTTTTTTGGCATGTGTGCCGGAGTCGGGAAGACCTATTCCATGCTGAAGGTTGCCCGGGAAGAAAAACTGAAAGGCGCAGATATTATTATCGGATATGTTGAAACCCACAACCGTAAAGAAACAGCTGAACTTGCAGAGGGGTTTGAGTTGATCCCCAGGCGAAGTTACGAATACAAGTCGGCCGTGCTGCAGGAAATGGATATTGACGCCATTCTGTCCCGTAAGCCCGGCATCGTTGTTGTAGACGAACTGGCTCATACCAATTCGCCCGGATCCCGTCATGCCAAGCGATACCAGGATGTTCTCGAGATCCTTGATAACGGGATCAATGTTTACACCACCTTAAACGTTCAGCATCTTGAAAGCCGGTCGGAGACCGTGGCTCAGATAACGGGGATCATAATCAGGGAAACCTTACCTGATGCAGTTTTTGAAAATGCCGATGAGGTCGAACTTGTCGACCTTCCTCCGGACGAATTGCTACAGCGTCTTTCTGAAGGCAAGGTATACCCGCCTGAACGCTCAAAGGAGGCAATTGAAAATTTTTTCCGTAAAGGCAATCTGACGGCACTGCGGGAGATGGCCCTGAGAATTGTAACGGAAAGGGTGGATAAGCAACTGCATGACTACATGCAGCAGAACCGGATCAAAGGTCCCTGGAAATCCGGACTCTCCCTGCTGGTTGCCATCGATTACCGGCAGCATTCCATGCGCCTTCTCCGCTGGGCAAAAAACTTAAGCTATTCGATGGGTGCAACCATCCAGGCGATCTACGTGGAAACGTTGCATAAGCTGACCACAAAAGAGCGGGAGCAGCTGGACAGAAACCTGAACCTGGCAAAACAACTTGGCATACAGGCCAGAATCATTACAAGCCACGATATTGTCAAGGCCATCGTTGATTATGCGCAAAAGGAGAACGTTACCCACATCATCGTTGGAAAACCAAGGATCAGGAATATCGTTTCAATGTTCCGGCTTGGCAATTTCGTAAACAGGCTGATCCGATACAGCGGTAACATCGATGTTTACATACTCGGATCTGACAAGCAGGCCAAAGATTCCTATAAGGAAAAAGCCTCCATTCCTCCCTTTACCTCAAATCTTACCCAGTACCTGGTAACATCCTTATATGTTTGTCTTGTTTCCATCGTTTTTTACCTTCTCATCGATTACATTGATTACAATGTCGTCTCTTTCGGATTGTTGTTCCTTGTTTCCATCCTCGCCCTCTTTTATGGTACAGGGCCGATCCTGCTTGCAGCACTTGAGAGCGCTCTAATCTGGGATTACTTCTTTATCCCGCCGCGGTATACACTGGATGTAGGGAAACCAGCTGATATCCTCATGCTGGTGATGTTCTTCATCATCGCCTTACTGAATGGAATTCTCACATCAAGGGTCCGTCGCCAGCAAAAGAAAACCATGATGCGGGAAGAGCGAACACTGGCGCTATACCAGCTGACAAAAGATCTTACAACAGTCAGCGGTCTTGAAGAGGTCACGAAGATCGCAATCCGATATATCCGAAGGTTTTTCCACCTTGAATGCATCATCCTGTTGCAAGATGAAAATCAAAAGCTGGTTCCCTTTTTAAAAGAGGAATCTCAGGTCCAGCTGAGTGGAAATGAGATCAGCGTGGCTGACTGGGTTTTCAAGCATTCATCGAAGGCAGGAAGACTGACAGACACGCTCCCTTCCGGCAAGTTTACGTTCTATCCCCTCGAGGGCAACAGCGGCACCATCGGTGTAGTTGCTGTTGATCATACAGCAATATTCACACAAGGAGAAGAGCAATTCTGGGAGGCATTCCTTTCACAGATATCCGGCAAGTATGAACGTGAATTTTTACGTGAAGCTGCAAAACAAGCTTATATCCTGAATGAATCGGATAAGCTTTACAAAACGCTTTTTAATTCCATTTCCCATGAATTAAGGATTCCGGTGACAACTATCATGGGTGCATCAGACACCTTAATGGCCCAGGAATATCCTGAAGATACCCGGCAAAGACTTTACACGCAGATCAATCTCGCATCGGTCAGGCTGAACCGGCTGATCGAGAATTTACTGAACATGTCGAGACTGGAATCCGGGCTTATTTCACCACGCCCCGACTGGTGTGATGTTCATGATCTGGTAAACAAAGTTGCTTTCGCCCTGCAGCAGGAATTAAAACAGTTTAAACTGTCGGTCATTATCCCACCCGACATCCCAACAGTCCGTTTCGATTATGGGCTGACAGAGCAGGTGATATACAACCTGGTGCTTAATGCAACCCAGTATGCCCCGGAGGGAAGCCGCATCAGGTTAAAATTGTTTTACGACAATGGGTACATGGTTGTCCAGGTGATGGACAGGGGGAAAGGTTTTCCTGAATCTGATCTCTCCACGATCTTCAATAAATTTTACAGGGGCAAGGATGCATTGGCCGGAGGAACCGGGCTGGGTCTTTCAATTGTCAAAGGATTTGTGGAAGCACAAAAAGGCACTGTTATAGCCGAAAACCGTCAAAACGGAGGTGCCTTGTTCACGGTCAGGATTCCTGTTGAGATCTCGGATCTGAGTGCTGACATTATAGAGTAAAACCATGACAACAGACACTATTCTTGTCATTGACGATGAGGTCCAGATCCGGATGCTTCTTGAAATAACCTTATCCGCCAGGGATTATAAAATCCTGGAAGCAGCCAACGGTAAAGAAGGGCTGGCACTGGCAGCCTCGGTGCATCCGGCCCTGATCATTCTTGATCTTGGCCTCCCCGATCTTGATGGACTCGAGGTACTGAAAAAACTTAGGGAATGGTACCAGAATCCGGTGATCATTCTCTCCGTCAGGAATGCTGAAGAGGATATCGTAAAGGCACTCGATTACGGAGCCAACGACTATCTTGTCAAGCCCTTTCGTACAGGGGAGTTGCTTGCAAGGATCCGGACGGCAATCAGGCAAAGCCAGGGATTCACAGTGACACCCACCGTGAAGATTGGTCAGCTGGCGATCGACCTGGAAAAACATGTTGTAAGGAAAGATAACCTCATCATAAAACTGACACCGACAGAATACTCATTGCTGTCCCTGTTTGTCAAATATGAAGGCCGTGTCATGACGCATCAGTATATTCTACAGGAGATCTGGGGATCCGGCTATATTGACCAGACGCAGTATCTCCGTGTATTTGTGGCACAGTTAAGAAAAAAGATTGAGAATAATCCCCTGAAGCCGGATCTGCTAATCACTGAATCAGGGATAGGATACCGGTTCGGAGGATGAGGTGAATATCTGCCTCCAGCCATTCGGTTGTTTATTAACCTGAACGGGAAAGAAAATTCCGCCTATTTCTTTTGAAGAAACAAGCAGTCTTTCATCATAGCCTTGACCGTTGTCTTTGCAAAAGTATAAGCCAGTTTATCCGTCGGTCCGTCCAGGGTTCCGCTGAGCTGGTTGGCCCATTGTTCATCTTTGGAAGCCCGGTTATAAAAATAGACGCTAAGCTTGACCTGTGTCACCACTTTGGCCCCGCCGGCAATGGGAACACTGGCGCCGGCATAGCCGCCATACATGCCCATACCTACACCTACACTGAGTGTCGGGGAACTCTCAACACGTTTTTCTGCCCCGTTAACCTCATATACAAGGAGTGCATCCACCTGGAGTGTATCTGCTTTAGCGAGGAATGCTTCGCGGGATGTACCATCTGACTTATTAAGGTTACCATAGGCTGGTATCGCCTTTATTCCCTTATCGGTCAGGAATTTTACAGTGTAATCCTCCAACTGTTTCCGGGCAGCCATATCGGAAACCTTGGCCAGTACCATGACCTTTCGGTAAGGCTCCGGCTTGTATGCAGCATCTTTCCATGTGGATTGTGTCATCGCGGCTGATTGCAGCATGACGATTATTAAAAAGGCGATCAGGTATTGTTTCATTGTTATTTCTTTTAGTCAGTGTACAAATATACTTCTTCTATCCTTACGGACCTTAACTGAAAGCAGGCCTGGATTCTTCTTGTCAGCTCCTACCGGGTTCCTGTGCGGAATTTGTTTTAACTTTGGGGATAACAATTGGCATGCCTGAAAACTGAATTACCGAAGGGTTGGTTTAATTTTTTAATTATGGATTATATCAATAGTTACCATGCTCTGAAATCTGGGATAAATCTCTCGGCCGACCTCTTTGAGATCGGTAATCTGACTATTAAAAAGCACACCTTTGTATCATCAGCCTATGAAGTAATTATGGGCCATCCGGCATATTCCTGTGATTTGCACGGATTGCATTTTGATGACCCTGAAATAAAAACAGGAGATGCCGTTCATAAGGACGAACTGATCGATACCGTTGATTCCCTTATTGAAGAAAACCATTCTTTTCGCTATAAGATCTTTTGTCCTGATAAATCGCGGAAGAATCAGCAGCTCATCTTTCTCTTTCACGGGTTTAATGAAAAAAACTGGGATAAATATTACCCCTGGGCAATGAGGATCGCAGAAACCACAGGAAAAGCCGTTATCCTGTTCCCGATCGCATTCCACATGAACCGGACCCCTGATCTCTGGGTAAATAAAAGGATGATGTTCAGCCTGAGCGAAGAGCGGAAAAAGAAATATCCCAATATTATTAAATCATCACTATCAAATGCGGCTATAAGTGTCCGCCTGCATGCACATCCGCAGCGTTTCATCTGGTCGGGCCTGCAAACCTATTATGATGTGATTCACTTTGTGGAAAATTGCAGGGAGGGCCTCTATGAGGATATTGACAAGAACTGTTCCTTTGATTTCTTTTCCTATTCCATCGGCAGCCTGCTGGCGGAAATTCTGAAGCTTACCAATTACCGCGGTTATTTCACGAATTCAAAACTATGCATGTTCTGCGGAGGGGCGGTTTTCAGCAGGCTTTCTCCTGTTTCAAAATTCATTCTTGACAGCGAAGCAAACGTAGCCCTCTATTCGTTCCTGGTTGAGCATATCAACAGCCATCTGAAACATGATCCAAGGCTGCTTCACTATCTTGGGCCTGATCATCCGGAAGGGATGAATTTGTTCTCCATGCTCGATTTCAGGGTGAACCTTGAGTACCGTGAGGATCTTTTCAGGAAAATCCAGGATCAGGTGCTGGCTGTTACCCTGAAGCAGGATAAAGTCATTCCCTATTACGAAGTACTGAACACACTGCAGGGAATTAACCGGGATATCTCAATTCCGGTCGAGGTGGTCGATCTGCCCTATCCCTACATTCACGAGGATCCCTTCCCGGTAATTTCTTCAGATCCTGAAAAGGTGAACGAGGCCTTTAACCTGGTTTTTGATAAGATTTGCGGGTTTTTAAAGTAAGCATTTCGCTATTTCGCCATTTCAATATTAAGAACTCCTCTCAGCCGGATATCCCCGGATGAGGCACCGATCATGATCCTGAAATCACCGGGTTCGACAACCCATTTCATTTCCTTATTCAGTATTTTCAAGAGATTCGGGGTGATGGTGAACGAGATCTCCTTTTCCTCCCCGGCCCTGAGCCGGACCCGCTGAAATCCTTTCAACTCCTTTACAGGAAGGGAAACAGAGGAGAGCAGATCCCGGATATAGAGCTGAACGACTTCATCTCCATCGACAGGGCTGGTGTTTTTCACCTTAAAGGAGACAACCGAGGAATCCATTGTGGATATCTGCTGTTTTCCGAACTTCAGGTCATTGTACGCAAATGTTGAGTAACTCAGTCCATACCCAAAAGGGAAAAGGGGCTGGCCCCGGAGATCCCCGTAATCGTCGTTACGCCCGGTCGGTTTATGGTTGTATACCAGGGGAAGCTGACCCTCTGCAACGGGAAACGTCACAGGAAGCCTGCCTGCCGGGTTGTATTCACCAAACAGTATATCTGCAACGGCATTGCCACCCTCTTCACCAGGGTACCAAACATCAAGTATTCCATCAACATGATCCATCCAGTTTGACATAGCGATGGCCGAGCCGCCAACAAGCACCACAACGACTTGTTTACCGTTCTGAGCAATCCTGTTGATCATCTCCTCCTGGTGACCGGGCAAATTCAGGTGTGCGCGGTCATACCCTTCACCTTCATTGATACCGGCAACGACAAGGGTTACATCCGCTTTATTCCCTGTTGCCGCAGCATCCTCAATTTTCTGTTGCCAGTCGCTGGTGACCCCGGCATTCCATACAAGGTTCAGCATGGCGCCGCCGGAAGATTCAAAAAACTCCACCTTCAGATCATAGGCCTTATCCTTTTCAAAATAGAAATCGGTAAGCAGGGTCCTGCAGGACTGGTTCCGCCAGTTGTCGATACAGAGTTTTCCTTCCAGGTACAGGCGGTAGCCGTCATTTCCATCGAGTCCGATTTTAAAATGACCCGTTTCCGGGCATGTTATTTTCCCGGTCCACCGGGCCGAGAAGAAATCGTAATTGATTTTGGGATCGGGGGGATACAAGGTCCAGTTGAAGCTGATTTCCTTGTCTGTTCTTGTCAACTCCGGGGTTCCGGACAAACCTGTGTTGTTGAAATACTCTGCCGTCAGTCCGTTTATCGTCTTCCCGTCAGAATCTGTGGTCAGTGCCGGGGATGGAACCGTGATCCATTCCGGTGAATTTCGTCCGCATCCCGGGGAGTATAATACCTCGCAGGTAGACCCCATTTTGTTTTTCAGTCCGTCGAAGATGGAGATCTTCCCTTTTCCCGGACCGCTGTAACCACCAAGCCGGGCCTCCACAGCATCTGCCCCGATAACTGCCAGTTTTTTTATTGATTTCCTGAGCGGTAAGGCTTGATTTTCATTCTTCAGAAGCACGATGGATTCCAGCGCTGCTTCTTTTGCAAGCGCCTTGTGCGCGGGGTTATTATTCCATTTACCGTACTCTTTTTCTTCCACATAGGGATGATCGAAAAGCCCCATGCCAAATTTTACACGCAGCACACGGGCCACGGATTCGTCAATATTCCGGGGATCGATCCTCCCATCCAGGAATGGAGGAATAAAGAGTTTATAATGGTCGAATTCCGTCTGAAAAATAACATCCAGGCCGTTGTTTATTGCCTTTGCCGATGCATCGGGATAACCGGAGGCTGTATAGTGAAGAACATTGGCACCACCCACTGCACAGGCATCCGATATACTGAACCCGGTGAAGTGCATCTGCTGTTTCAGTTTTGTATTCAGCAACCAGTTATTGGCTGTACAAGGACTTCCATCCAGTGAATTATAGGAGGTCATAACCGAACGCGAACCACCCTGTTCGAAACAAGCCCTGAAAGGAGGAAGAAATATCTCTTCCAGCGCTCTTTCATTCAGGTCAATGGGATAACTGTCGCGGCCGCCATCGCCAACATTTGCCAGAAAGTGCTTGGGCGTTGTGATAATACCGTTTTTCTCAAAGGCATTAACATAGGCAATGCCCATCAGTGATGTAAGGAGGGGGTCTTCGCCATAAGTTTCTTCAACCCTTCCCCAGCGGACATCTGACGCTATATTCACAACCGGCGAAAGTACCTGCCGTATTCCGCGGCTTTTAGTCTCATGTGCGATGGCCAGGGCTACCCGGCCCATCAATGCTGTATCCCAGGTTGCGGCCAGTGCAATTGACTGCGGGAATGAAGTAGCTCCCGGGGCGACCAGGCCATGCAGGGCTTCCTCAAAGAAAATAACAGGGATACCCAACCTTGATTCTTCAATGAAGTATTTCTGGATGCGATTGACTTTTTTTACAGCTTCCGTGTTCTCAACACCACGCACCTGCAGCCCGAAAATCCCGTTACTGAAATTCTCTTTACCATTATCCGGATCGCCGGGGATCATGAACAACTGCCAGAATTTCTCTTCAGGTGTCATCCTTGAAAGGAGATCCTGTACCCTTGTCTCAACCGGCAGGTCCGGGTTTTTATAATGTGGGATTTTCTGGGAAAAGGCCGGGAAGATCAGCAGGAAAAAGAGTGAAAACAATGAAAACAGTTTCATGATTCCGGGGTGTTTGCAACCACACAAATGTAGGAATTCACAAACAGAACACAAGGAACTAATGGCATTGAATCCGGGGAGGGCAATAACATTTGTGATTTGTGACGTGTGGAGTGCGGAGTGCGGAGTGCGGAGTGCGAAATTAAAACCTTACTCCCAGACCGGGATCAGGAGGAAATGGACATCTTCGCCGAAACGCCTTGCTGAGTCCATATCGAAGGAAGGGTGAAACCGCAGGTAACAATCAAAGGGAATGAGGCCCTCCTGATCGACTTTGAAATAAGAATCAGTATAACCGCGATGTCTGGTATCTGGTGTCTGATGTGCGAAATGAAAGCAGGTTTAGATGAAAGTAGGGGGATTTATGGAGGATTATTCTTATTTTTGATAGTTATAAAGCAACTTTTCAGAAATACAAAAGGCAAAACCATGAAAAAAGCAATTTACATTTTCTTTCTGCTCACTGTTTGCAGCTTGAGTATGACCGTGGCACAACCCCTTGCAGGGGGAAGAGCCTTTTCTCTTGCAGTCTGTGATAATAATACAGTTCGGGCATGGGGATACAATGCGTATGGCCAGCTTGGTAATGGATCCTACCTCGACAGCAATGTTCCTATTACCGTAAATTCACTCACCGATATCATCGCAGTTTCCTGTGGTGACCGGCATTCGCTGGCATTGAGTGCGAATGGAATCATCTATGCATGGGGCGACAACAGCAACGGGGCATTAGGAAATGGAAGCACCGTCAACAGCGATATACCCCTGGCATTAACCTCCATCACCGGTATAACAGCAATCGCCGCAGGAAGGTACCATTCCGTTGCACTTAGAAACGACAGCACGGTTTGGGCATGGGGGTTTAACGGCGAAGGTGCGCTCGGAAACGGAACTACGATAAACAGTACCGTTCCTTTGCAGGTAAGCCTGCTTACAGGAGTTATCGCAATTGCCGCAGGAACAAATTTCTCTGTCGCACTGAAAAAGGACGGAACCGTGTGGGCATGGGGATACAATTCCGACGGCGAACTCGGTAACGGATCCAACACAAACAGCCTTATCCCGGTCCCTCTTACTTCCATTACGGGTATCATTTCAATTTCAGCAGGTTATTTTCATACGCTTGCATTGAAAAATGATAACACCGTCCGGGCATGGGGAGACAACAGCAATGGCCAGCTAGGTAACGGATCCTACACCAACAGCAATGTTCCTGTAGGTGTGAGTTCGCTTGCAGGGATTACCCATATTGCAGGAGGAAGATTTCACTCTCTTGCGATTAAAAATGACAGCACAGTATGGGCGTGGGGAAGGAATAACAGCGGCCAGCTTGGAACCGGAACCTACACCAACAGCAATGTTCCTGTGCAGGCAACCACTCTTACCGGAGTTACTGTAATTGCAGCAGGAGAGGCACATTCGCTTGCCCGGAAAACTGACGGCACTGCCTGGAGCTGGGGAAGTAATGGAAATGGCGAACTCGGGAACGGGCTCAACACAAGCAGCAGTTCACCTGTGCAGGTGACCGGCCTCTGCCCGGTGCTCACAATAAATGAGGCCACGGAACCACTTACAGTCTCTGTATTCCCCAATCCCGCCAGTGGAAAATTCACAATAACCCTCTCTTCCGGACGGGGATCTGTCGAAATTTATAATCTGCTGGCGGAAAGAGTGTGCCGGAAAGAAATCACAAACGGAACAACAGAAATTGAAATGACATCCCGTCCCAACGGAATTTACATTGCAAAAATTCACTCCGGATCTAAAATGCGGATTGAGAAAATCGTTTTACAATAACCGGTCTTATAAGATAAAAGTTACCACCATGAAAACCAATACAGGAAGCCCAATACAATACTTATCCGCCGCTGTCAGGATAATCGCAGCAGCACTTTTCATCTTTGCCATGTTCCCTGAAATAATACATGCGCAATGGAATACCAATACCTCTGTGAACCTGCTGATATCGGGCCTTCCGACTGCCGATATGCAGGCAGCTCCGACTGCTGACGGCAAAACATGGATCGCCTTCTATCATCAGAACGGGAACAACTATGATATGCGGGCGCAGCTGGTCGATGCCAACGGTTATAAGCTTCTCGGACCCGATGGTGTCCTGGTCGACAACGAGCCTTCCGGCTCAGCCACCTATGTGTTCAATGTTTGCGTTGACGCTTCCAATAATTTCATCATCGGATACCAGGATGAGAGAACCGGGGCACTCCAGGCCGTCGTTTATAAGATCTCGGAGGCCGGGACCAATTTATGGGGAAACCATGGCCTCGTGCTGGGTGGAGGTCTTGCACCTTATCCCGCTGCTTTGAGCAACGGAGAGGTCATCGTTACCTGGAACGCTGACGCCGGAAACACATTGAACCTGCAGAAAATAACGACCACCGGAACCCTGGCGTGGGCGACGCCGATACAGGTTAAAGTCGGAACAGCCGCCACGACCCGAGGACAGCTCATTGCAAATACAGCAGGAAAATTCACCATGGTGTACCAGAAAGGGAACATGTACACGACCCTTTATGCCCAGATGTTCAGCAATTCAGGCACGGCACTCTACCAGCCTTTACAGATCGGTAATCAGACCACTGCCGGCTACCGTTATTATTCCATCATTGCAGAAGCGGACACAACCTATTACGGCTATTACAGTTCCACCGGCAATCGCTTTAATTCCTTCCTTCAGAGGATCAATCCAGGCGGTACGATCCCCTGGGGGGTGAACGGATCAGCCTTCAATACCTCTGTCGGATCAACCGACAGCTACCAGGGAGAGACCAGCATCAAGATGACCCCCGGTTCGAACTATGTGTGGTCTGTCTGCAATTTCAGTAACCCCAACCAGACGGTATATGGCGTTTATGTTCAGAAATTCCTGAAAACCACCGGCGAACGTCAGTTTACTGACCAGGCGAAAGTTGTGTATCCCATCAGCGCCAGCACGGATCAGCGATGTGGTGACCTGGCTGTGATATCGGATAACCCGATGTTCATGAGTTATAATTCGACGGAGAAAATATTTGCCACCCGCCTGGATGCCAGCGGCAATTTCGCATGGCCGGGAAACCGGATCGAAGTGAGTTCAACGACAGCCAGCGCCGGATCGCCTAAAATGCGGTACACCTTTACACCCGACGGGCCAAACCGTTGTGCCTGCACCTGGACCGAGGACCGGGGTGCCGGCTATATGGGATACAGTCAGGGCGTTTCTGTCGGCGGACTGATCGGACTTAAGGTTGCCACCCAGGGTGGTGTTCCTGCAACCATCACCACAAACGGAGGCACCCTGCAGATGACCGCAACAGTGTATCCTGCAACGGCGACCCAGGATGTAACCTGGAGCATCGTTCCAGGCACAGGAATGGCCTCCGTTAACGCTACTGGTCTCGTGACCGGCGTTTCAAACGGTACAGTGTTCGCAAAGGCCACTGCAGTTCAGGATGCGACAGTAAAAGATTCCCTGCTGATTACCCTCAGCTCGCAGACAGCCCAGCAGCCTTCCGTGATCACCCTTGAAGCATCGGATATCAGCTCCTCCGGGGCGACGCTGAACGGGAGTGTCAATGCAAACAGCCTCTCAACCGGTGTCTCCTTCGAGTGGGGACTTACCACTGCCTACGGGAATACCCTCGCAGCAAACCCGGCAACCGTGACGGGATCAACAGTCACCCCTGTGATGGCAGGACTAACCAGCCTCACATCGAACACAACCTACCATTTCCGCGTAAAAGGCAGCAGTGCCGCCGGCACCGCAAACGGGTCAGACCTTACTTTCACAACAACCTTCGGCGTAGGGATCGGAAACAAGAACCCCCTCAAGGTGGATATCTATCCCGTTCCCAGCGACGGGCAGTTCAGCATCTCCGTCAGTGGCGGATCAAAGACAAGTCTGACTCTGGAAGTATACAACAGCCTCGGATCAAGGGTCCTGTCCGGCCGCAACAGCATCATGAACACCAACGGGATCACCACCATCGACCTGCGGCCGGTTCCGGCAGGGGTTTATACACTTGTTTTGCGTGGCAATAGTGGTGAACAGGTGACGCGGAAGATTTTAATCAGGAAATAAAGTGTGAAGTCTTAAGTCCGGAGTGTGCAGTGTGCAGTGTGCAGTGTGCAGTGCGCAGTGTGAAAGTTACTTCCCGGGTTTTTTTACCAGGCTTTCCAGCTCTTTTGCAAGCTCATCCCCGTGGAGGTTTTTCGCGAGGATGATGCCGTTTCCATCGATGAGGAGATTGTAGGGTAATTCCTTGACATTGTAGGTCTGGGCGGCGGCTGATTTCCAGAACTTCAGGTCGCTGACCTGTATCCAGGTGATCTTATACTTTTTTACAACCTCTTCCCAGGAGGATTTCTTTGAATCAAAGGAAACTCCATAAATCTCAAAACCATTGCCATTGGTAAAGACAGCTCCTTTGTATTTCTTATAAAGCCTGGCCAGGACTGGTTGTTCCTGAATGCAGGGAGAGCACCATGTCGCCCAGAAGTCGATAAGCACCACTTTCCCTTTAAGGGAAGAGAGTTTTATGATTTCACCGGAGGGTGACGGAAGCGTAATCTCGGGGGCCAGGTTCCCGACCTCAAGCCCTGGCTGCTGCGCAGACACGGGGCTGAAAAGCAGGTTGGAAAACAGAATAGTAACAAGCAGCAGCAGGTTTTTCATTTCGGCTGGTATTGATTGCTTAGTCATTGGTCGGATAACCGGGATCGATCCAATCCGCTTTCAGGTTATGGGGAAGGTTCAGGAGTTTGTGGTTCTTAAACTGCATCTTGTTCAGTAACTCAAAGGCGGGCCGAACATTCGGGCAACGGTCGAAGGGACAACATCCGCAATAAATCACGATGTTCGCATCCTTTGGCAGTTTATCAAGACGTTCCTTCAGTTTGTTGAGGTTCGCTTTATCCCGGGCTGAACCGATATCAATTGAGCCTTTTATGATCGCCTGTGGTCCAATACTGAATACAACCGGCTGCGGTGCTTTGGGATTGTTCAGGATTTTTGCCAGTTCCGACGGGGCCATTAATTGTTTCTGAGTCCAGGGTTCCTGCTGGTTCTGGAGAGATAAGAGGGTAAAAGAAAATGTGGCGATTATTGCAAGAAATAAAGTAGTGATGGTCTTTGTTTTCATGGTTTACCTGTTTTATTCAATTAATTTA